>FWPV01000369.1_pt1 | contig 145891 bp, 132 predicted proteins | sample 2228371 | NCBI WGS metagenome assembly FWPV01 (sample SAMEA103939776, study PRJEB20133) | metagenome
GGTAGGTCGGCGGCTTCGGTTTGCTCATGCACAACAGCTACCACGCTGGATTCACAAGGTGAATCCCTCACGGGATTTGTGCAACAAAGCCTTTCAGCAGTCGAAAGATGTTGGAGTTGGGCGAAAGTCTACCAAGCAGAAGTTGGTATCTTCGCTTGAGGCATGTGATCGTGTGGTTGTTGTGGATCTAACGGAGTTCCCGGTCGTTAGGTTTATTCCAATCGAGTCTACACGCCTGATCTCTGCAGCACACAGTGATCGCTTACGAGTTGGCGGATGGAAAAAGAACGCACTGGAGGCTTGGTTGGAAGAGGTCTATGAGGTCTCAGAGATTACGTTGCAAATCTAGCAATTACAAATTGGTCCGAAGCCCGCGCGCTTTCTGGCCGCCCATTCCGCCAGCAGCGGCTCCACGATCACCGGGGTGACGATCATCATGATCTTGTCGCGGTCGGTGTAATGCGCGCCAAGCTGGCTGCGCTTGTCGGGGTCAAGGCCCCGTTCAAAAAGGGTGCCCATGATAGACGGGTCGATGTCCGACCAGTTCAGATGCGCCGCCCGTTTCAGGTCGTCGATATCGGCATAGGTCAGCGGCAGCGCCTCGTCGCTGTCGAAGAGCCCGCCGTTGAACCACTCGACGGGCTTGAAGCCGACCTTGCCGCCCTTGTCGCGCATCGCCCGGAACAGGATCGCGGCGTTGTCCTGAAACAGATGCGCGTTGTTGCCCCGGCATTCCTCGATCATCGCGGAAAACAGCCCGTCCGGCAGCAGCCCCACGTCCTCGGCGAACATGCAGAACACCAGCCGGTTGACGAAATGCGCCACCGCATGCGGGTCGTGCCGGCGCTGGCGCAGGCGTTCGGCAATCGCCACGAACTTCTGCGCCGCCTCTTCGGTCAGGTCGGCCCGTGTCTGCGCGGGCTTCAGCTTTTCGGGGTCGGTGAAACAGGCCCGCAACAGGTCGCGCTTGCCCGCATCGCGCAGGTCGTCCAGCGACAGGTCATATTTCTTCTGGACCGTGTTGTTCCAGTTGGTGTGAATCTCGATCCGGTCGGTATCGGACACGATCAACAGCGGCGGCGACCCCAGGCTTTGCGAATAGCCCAGAAGCTGGTTCAGCGCCGCCTTGAGGTCGCGGCGCTTGCCCTTGTATTCCCAGCCGAAGCAATCCTTGCGCCAGACATCGGCCCAGCCCTCGCCACCGCCCGCCTTCGACACGCCGTGTTCAAACGCGAACCATTCGCCCTTGGGGTCGGCGGCAATGGGGTCGGGCAGGGCCAGCAGGCGGCAGAGGTCGTTGAAATGCGACTGGCTGGCCGACCGCTCTTTCAGCTCGACCGCGCGCCATTTGCCGATGAACTCATCCGGCGTCATGCGGGCGGCCCTGCCGTGGTTGCGGCCGCGGGGGCAACGCTTTCCGGGTCGTCAACGTCCACAGCCAACCCCTTGAAATCAAACGCCTCGAAAACCTCTCCACGCGTGGCGCGCCCTCATCCGTTCCCCAGCCGGAAGTCCGCCGGATCGGACCCGTCGCGGACCAGCCGCCCGTTCGGCAGGTCGTTCTCGTCCAGCTTGGCGACGATCTCCGCCTCGGTCAGCCCCAGCCTTTCCCACCGCCCCCGCAGCCGGGCGCGCAAGGTATGCTCGGCCACCTCGACCATCGCGGTCACGTCGAACAGCGGCCGCAGACCGTCCCACGGGGCCTGGTTGAGAAGCAGCCAGTTCCCCTCCACCACGATCACCCGCACGCTTGCTGAAATCATCCGCGCCCCGGCCCGCGCGATCTCGATCTTGCGGTCGAAGACCGGGACGAAGACCTCTGCCTCGTCCCGCGCCCGCAGCCGTCTCAGGGTGTGACACAGGCCGCCCACATCGAAAGTATGCGGCGCGCCTTTTCGCGGACGCAGGCCCGCCGGGACGAGGTAAAGATCATCGTAGTGGAAGCCGTCCATCGGCAGGACCGCCGCCAGCCCCGCCTGCCGCCCGTTCAGCTTGCCCACCAGCTTGTCGGCCAGCGTCGACTTCCCCGACCCCGGAGCCCCGGCAATGGCGACGATGACCCGCTCCCCGCCGGCAGCGCGGGCCTCCAGATGGTCCGCCAGCCGCGACAGATCGTTTGCCCCACCCGCCATGCACGCCCCCCCGCCGTTTCCGCCACCATGGCGCAACCCGGCACGGCGGCGCAAGCCGGGATCAGAACGGCACCTCGTCCGCCTGATCCGCGGGGATCACCCAGCGCGCGACGACCTTCTTCGATCCGGCATGGTCGAATTCGATGTCCAGCTTGTCGCCCTCGATCCCCATGATCTCGCCGTAGCCGAACTTCTGGTGGAAGACCCGGTCGCCCGGGACATAGGGCGACGCCGCCTCCATGTCGATCACCGCATGCCGGGCTTCCTGCGGCTGACGGAGCGGGCGGATCGTCGAATTCTCCTGCAGCCTCCGCCAGCCGGGCGAGTTGTAGACGTCCGCCTTCGATACCCTCTCCTCCAGGGCCGAGCCGAAGCCCACCTGCGCCGCCGCCCCATATCCGCCGCCGTAAAGCCCCGGCGCGGTCAGCACCTCCACATGATCGGTCGGCAACTCGTCGATGAAGCGGCTGGGAAGCTGCGACTGCCATTGCCCGTAGACCCGCCGATTGCTGGCGAAGCTGATCGTCGCCAGCCGCTCGGCCCGCGTGATCCCGACGTAGGCCAGCCGCCGCTCTTCCTCCAGCCCCTTCAGCCCGGACTCGTCCATGCTGCGCTGGCTGGGGAAGAGCCCATCCTCCCAGCCCGGCAGGAAGACCACCGGAAACTCCAGCCCCTTGGCGGCGTGCAGGGTCATGATCGTGACCTTCTCCTCCGCCCCCTCGGTGTCGTTGTCCATGATGAGGCTGACGTGCTCCAGAAACCCCTGCAGGGTGTCGAACTGCTCCAGCGCCTTCACCAGTTCCTTGAGGTTGTCGAGCCGCCCCGGAGCCTCGGGCGTCTTGTCGGTCTGCCACATGCCCGTATAGCCGCTTTCGTCCAGGATCGTCTCGGCCAGCCGGATATGGTCATATTCCGGGTGCAGCGTCGCGAGGTGCCAGCGGTCCACCCCGTCGACAAAGGCCCGCAGTTGCGAGGCCGCCTTCCCCGGGATCACCCCTTTGGCCAGCGACTCCCGTGCGCCGTCCAGCAAGGAAACCCCCGCCCCGCGCGCCAACTGGTTGATCTTCGCCTGCGCCGTGTCGCCAAGGCCGCGCTTCGGCAGGTTCACCACCCGCTCGAACGCGAGATCGTCGTCGGGGGACACCGCCAGCCGGAAATAGGCCATCGCATCGCGGATTTCCTGGCGTTCGTAGAACCTTGGCCCGCCGATCACCCGGTAGGGCAGGCCGATGGTCAGGAACCGGTCCTCGAAGGCGCGCATCTGGTGGCTGGCGCGGACCAGGATCGCCTGGTGGTTCAGGTCCACCGGCTCCATCCCCCTTGTGCCGCGCTGGATCGCCTCGATTTCCTCGCCGATCCAGCGCGCCTCTTCCTCGCCGTCCCAGTGGCCGATCAGACGGACCTTCTCGCCCAACTCCCCCGCCGTCCACAGCGTCTTGCCCAGGCGACCGGCGTTCTGCGCGATCACCCCCGACGCCGCTGCAAGGATATGCCCGGTCGAGCGATAGTTCTGCTCCAGCCGGATCACCTGCGCGCCCGGGAAATCCTTCTCGAACCGCAGGATGTTGCCGACCTCGGCGCCGCGCCAGCCGTAGATCGACTGGTCGTCGTCACCGACGCAGCAGATGTTCTTGTGCGCCTGCGCCAGCAGCCGCAGCCACAGATATTGGGCGACGTTGGTGTCCTGGTACTCGTCCACAAGGATATAGCGGAACCAGCGCTGGTACTGGCCCAGCACATCCGGGTGGCTCTGGAAGATCGTCACGCAGTGCAGAAGAAGGTCGCCGAAATCGGTGGCGTTCAGGGTTTTCAGGCGGTCCTGATAGGCCGCGTAAAGCTCCGTCCCCCGGTTGTTGTAGGCACCCGCCTCGGACGAGGGCACCTTCTCGGGCGTCCAGGCGCGGTTCTTCCAGCCGTCGATCAGGCTGGCCAAAAGTCGCGCGGGCCAGCGCTTTTCGTCGATGTTCGCGGCAAGGATCAACTGCTTCAAAAGGCGCAGCTGGTCGTCGGTGTCAAGGATGGTGAAATTGGGTTTCAGCCCCACCAGTTCGGCATGTCGCCGCAGGATCTTGACCGACAAGGAGTGGAAGGTGCCCATCCAGGGCATCCCCTCGGCCACCTCGCCCAGCATGCGGCCGACGCGCAGCTTCATCTCGCGCGCGGCCTTGTTGGTGAAGGTCACGGCAAGGATCTCGTTCGGGCGCGCCTTGTGCTGGTTCAGAAGATGGACGATCCGCGCGGTCAAGGCCTTGGTCTTGCCCGTCCCCGCCCCCGCCAGCATCAGGACCGGGCCGTCCAGCGCCAGCACGGCGGCGCGTTGTGCCGGGTTCAGGTCGTCGAGATAGGGCGCGCCCCGCGCCGCCATCGCGCGCTGCGACAGCGGAACAACGTGTGCGGCGGCCGCAAAGGCCTCATCTTCATCCCATCCGGTCATGGGTCCAGTATAGCTGGATCAGCGCAGGGGGAAAGGCCCTGCGTTCCCGGATTGTTCGGGCTGCAATCGCCCTGTTCGGTGCACCCCGGTATACTGTCGCAATTCTGTCGGAAAACGGCGTCATTCCCTCTTGCGCTGCAGTGCAGCACCCCTAATGTGCCATGGTCACGCTGCCTGGGGAGTGCCGCCGATGCCCGAATTCAAGAAGATCCTGGTCGCCAACCGCGGCGAGATCGCGATCCGCGTGATGCGGGCGGCCAACGAGATGGGCAAGAAGACCGTCGCGGTCTATGCCGAAGAGGACAAGCTGTCGCTCCACCGCTTCAAGGCGGACGAGGCCTACCGGATCGGCGAGGGGATGACGCCGGTGGGCGCCTATCTGTCGATCCCCGAGATCATCCGGGTGGCGCGGATGGCGGGGGCGGATGCGATCCATCCGGGCTACGGGCTTCTCAGCGAGAACCCGGATTTCGTCGATGCCTGCGATCAGGCCGGGATCACCTTCATCGGGCCGCGCGCGGAAACCATGCGGGCGCTTGGCGACAAGGCTTCGGCGCGGCGGGTGGCGACGGCGGCGGGCGTCCCGGTCATTCCGGCGACCGAGGTCCTGGGCGAGGACATGGCGCTGATCAAGCGCCAGGCGGCCGAGGTCGGCTATCCGCTGATGCTCAAGGCGTCATGGGGCGGTGGTGGCCGGGGGATGCGGCCGATCCAGAACGAGGAAGAGCTTGAGGGGAAAGTCCGCGAGGGTCGGCGCGAGGCGGAAGCGGCCTTCGGCAACGGCGAGGGCTATCTGGAAAAGATGATCCTGCGCGCCCGCCACGTCGAGGTGCAGATCCTGGGCGACAAGGCGGGCAACTGCTGGCATCTGTGGGAACGCGACTGCACCGTGCAGCGCCGCAACCAGAAGGTCGTGGAACGCGCGCCCGCGCCATACCTGACCCAGGCGCAGCGGGAAGATGTCTGCGAGATGGCCAAGCGCATCTGTTCCCATGTGAACTACGAATGCGCGGGAACAGTCGAGTTCCTGATGGATATGGACACGCAGGAGTTCTACTTCATCGAAGTGAACCCCCGGGTGCAGGTCGAACACACGGTGACGGAAGAAGTCACCGGCATCGACATCGTCCAGGCCCAGATCCTGATCGAGGAGGGCAAGTCCCTGCCCGAGGCGACCGGGGTCGCGTCGCAGGCGGACGTGAAGCTGAACGGCCACGCGCTGCAATGCCGGGTGACGACGGAAGACCCGCTGAACAATTTCATCCCGGACTATGGGCGTCTGACCGCTTACCGCAGCGCCACCGGCAACGGCATCCGGCTGGACGGGGGCACGGCCTATGCGGGGTCGGTCATCACCCGCTATTACGACTCGCTGCTGGTCAAGGTCACGGCCCATGCCCAGACGCCGGAAAAGGCGATCGCCCGGATGGACCGGGCGCTCCGCGAATTCCGCATCCGGGGCGTGGCCACGAACATCGAGTTCGTGATCAACCTGCTGAAACACAAGACTTTCCTGAACGACACCTACACGACCAAGTTCATCGACACCACGCCCGAGCTGTTCGCCTTCAAGAAACGCCGCGACCGGGCGACGAAGATCCTCTTGTACATCGCCGACATCACGGTGAACGGCCATCCCGAGACGGCGGGCCGCCCCAAGCCCCCGGCCGAGGCGAAACCGCCGAAACCCCCGCTGCCCAGGGGCCAGCCGTCGATGGGCACCCGGAACCTTCTGGAACAGAAGGGGCCGCAGGCGGTCGCCGACTGGATGAAGGAACAGCAGAAGGTTCTTCTGACCGACACCACGATGCGCGACGGGCACCAGTCGCTCTTGGCGACCCGGATGCGGTCGATCGACATGATCAAGGTGGCCCCGGCCTATGCCGCGAACTTGGCCGGGCTTTTCAGCGTCGAATGCTGGGGGGGAGCGACCTTCGACGTGGCCTACCGCTTCCTGCAGGAATGCCCCTGGCAGCGCCTGCGCGACCTCCGCGTGGCAATGCCGAACCTGATGACGCAGATGCTGCTGCGGGCCTCGAACGGGGTCGGCTACACCAATTATCCCGACAACGTGGTGCAAAGCTTCGTCGCCCGGGCGGCCAAGACCGGGGTCGACGTGTTCCGCGTGTTCGACAGCCTGAACTGGGTCGAGAACATGCGCGTCGCGATGGACGCGGTGCTGGAGGCCAACAAGGTCTGCGAGGGCACGATCTGCTATACCGGCGACCTTCTGGACCCTGCGCGGTCGAAGTATGACCTGAAATACTACCTCGACCGCGCCCGGGAACTGAAATCCGCCGGCGCGCATGTCCTTGGCCTTAAGGACATGGCGGGCCTTCTGAAGCCCGCCGCAGCCCGCGTGCTGATCAAGACGCTGAAACAGGAAATCGGGCTGCCGATCCATTTCCACACCCACGACACCAGCGGAGCGGGGGCGGCGACGGTGCTGGCGGCCTGCGATGCGGGCGTCGATGCGGTGGATGCGGCGATGGATGCTTTCAGTGGCGGCACGTCGCAGCCTTGCCTCGGGTCGATCGTCGAGGCCCTGCGCAATACCGACCGCGACACCGGCATCGACATCGCGGCGGTCCGGCAGATTTCCGACTACTGGGAAGGCGTGCGCAAGCAGTATGCGGCGTTCGAGTCCGGCATCCCGGCCCCGGCGTCCGAGGTCTACCTGCATGAAATGCCGGGCGGCCAGTTCACCAACCTCAAGGCCCAGGCGCGGTCGCTGGGGCTGGAGGACCGCTGGCATGAGGTCGCCCAGGCCTATGCCGACGCGAACCGGATGTTCGGCGACATCGTGAAGGTCACGCCCTCGTCCAAGGTCGTCGGCGACATGGCGTTGATGATGGTGGCGCAGGGGCTGACCCGGGCGCAGGTGGAAGACCCGAAGGTGGATGTGGCCTTCCCGGAAAGTGTGGTGGACATGCTGAAGGGCAACCTCGGGCAACCGCATGGCGGCTGGCCGCAGGGCATCCTGAAGAAGGTGCTGAAGGGCGAGCCACCCCTGACCGACCGCCCCGGCAAGACCCTGCCCCCGGTCGATATCGAGGCGGTGCGCAAGAAGGTCTCGGCCGAGATGAACGGGATCACCGTCGATGACGAGGACCTGAACGGCTACCTGATGTATCCCAAGGTCTTCCTCGACTACATGGGCCGCCACAAACAGTATGGGCCGGTGCGCACCCTGCCGACGCCGGTCTTCTTCTATGGCATGCAGCCGGGCGACGAGATCTCGGTCGAGATCGATCCCGGCAAGACGCTGGAAATCCGGCTGCAGGCGGTCGGCGAGACGACCGAGGACGGCGAGGTCAAGGTCTTCTTCGAACTGAACGGCCAGCCCCGGGTGATCCGGGTGCCGAACCGGGCGATCAAGGCGAAGACGGCGGCACGGCCCAAGGCGGCCGAGGGCAACCCGGCCCATGTCGGCGCACCGATGCCGGGGGCCGTCGCCTCGATTGCGGTGACGGTGGGCCAGAAGGTGCGGGCGGGCGACCTGCTGCTGAACATCGAGGCGATGAAGATGGAAACCGGCCTGCACTGCGACCGCGAGGCCACGGTCAAGGCGATCCACGTCCATCCCGGCAGCCAGATCGAAGCCAAGGACCTGCTGGTGGAACTGGACTGACCGCGTGAAGTGGGCGTCATCGCCCGGCCTGCCGGACGGTCAGCACCGCGAAAGGAAGGCCGCGACGTCGCGCTGAGCGTCATCCTCGGTCCGGCGATGGTGCCCCTGCATGATCGCGGCGGGCTTGCCCTGGTGCCCATCGGCAATGTCGAGTTCGTCATCGGGGAACGTGCCCCACCTGAACCTGGCCTCGCCCGTAATCTCTGTCCACCCGCCGGCGTTCCGATCGTTGTTCTGTCCCCGGTCTGCTGAAAACGGGCCACGCCGCTGCGCAGCCATCACGCGAGGAAGACGCCTGCGGGCGGGGTCCGATTCCCGCCACGGTGCGCCGGATCGCAAACGAAAGGGGCCGCCCCGCAGGACGGCCCCCGACTGCGCGCAGCCCTGTCGATCAGGCGGCGAAGGCGCCCGCGTCCACTGCGGCCTTCAGCTCTTCGGCCGAGAGTTCGCCCGAGGCATCGGTGTCGGCGGCCTTGAAGGCCTCATCGGTCACGGCAGCATACACGGCCTGGACTTCGGCCAGCGAGAAGGTGCCGTTCGCATCGGTGTCGGCAACGACCGGAGCCACGGCGTCCTGGGCGAAGACGGCGGTGGCGGTAACGGCCGAAGCGGCCAGAACGAGTGCGATTTTCTTCATGATAACTCTCCAGTTTGCGGCGATGCAGAATCCATCGCCGCGTAAGAAGGCGACTGTGCCTTCACGGTGCAAACTATTCAAAACGCAGCGGGATCCAAGAGGATTCCGGCACTGGCTGCGCGGACCTCACGCCGAGTTTACTGCGCTGCAACATAAGTGGACGCTGCATCTGCATTCTCTTTCCTTTCCCCGGTCTTTCTCTCTTTTCGGGACGATTGCAGGGGCCGGACCGCAGAAATCTGTGCCAGATTTCACTTTCCCCCTTGCGGGCCCCCGCCGCTCTTTATAAATCCCGTCTCGTCCAACAGGTGCGGGCGTAGCTCAGGGGTAGAGCATAACCTTGCCAAGGTTAGGGTCGTGAGTTCGAATCTCATCGCCCGCTCCAGTTGGGAAAGTGTCAACAAGCACTCAGACAAGGCCGCCTTCGGGCGGCATTTCTGTTGATGCGGTCTGTTGCCATTTCCATCTTGCATCGATGGCCAACTGGTCGTGCTTTGGCAGACGGGTCCTTGGGCGGCACCAGACGGTAAACATGGCGAAACACCCCGCCACTTGGTTCGTCGAGCAGGAAGTTGCGCGGGGCCTGGTCCCTCGCCATCCAGCGCGACTGTTCCCACCGCGTTGCACCCGGTGCGGGCCACATGCCGCCGCCGACCACCATCACATCCCCGACCTGCCCTTCGGCATGGGCCGCGATCACATGGATGGCCTTGCTGCTGCGCGTGGTCTCAGCCTTCCAGCCAGGCGGGGAGGGATGCGGGCGCAACTCCGGTCCGCGCCGTCTCGGCGCAGTCGGCGAGCGAGCCGAATCTGACCTCTCGGCCCGAAAGGCCAGGCGCATAGTGGGCATATTTGCCCGAGTTCGTCATCAGGCTGCGGGCCTGTGGCGGCATCAGGGGTTCGGTGATCGAGCACCAGCAGATATCGGGGAAGATCCGTGCGCCGAACGCCTCCAGCTTCGCCAAAGTGCCGTCGTCACGGGCGTCGCGCAGCACGTTCTGGCCGACCGTGACAATCACGTCGATCGTTGGTGCCCGGTGACCGTGGGCCTGATCGGCCAGGGCATGACACTCCGAAAGCGAGAAATGGGGACTTCCAAAAGCGACCAGATCAATCTGTCGCGGGCCCTGGTTCAACTCGGTCCAGACTTGGGCCAGATCGGCTCGGGTCACGGTCACAAGATCTGCCGGTTCGGCAAAATCTGCCGCCTCGGGCGTGTGGCCCGCGACATGCAGCATCGGTGCCGCAGAGGTGGTGCCGAATGCCGCGCACATCGCCTTGAGGTCATCGCGGGATGGCTTCGTCGCCTCCAGCCCCGTCAGGAGCGGGATGCTGTTCGGTGCCAGTTGCCCTGCAATGTAGCCGAGCATGGGCCAAAGGGCGTCATCGTGGTCTTGGGGAAGTTCGACGTGAATTCGCAGCCGGGGTGCGCGATTGGCGGGCACATAGACCCCGGACATCGGCGCGCGGCCGGTCATGGCGATGAAGAGATCAAGATAGTCTGGATGCTTCACGGTCCGCGCGGCCAGCACAGTGTTGGCAAAGATCACCGCGTTGGATTCTGACCAGCCAATATTCTCACCCGCCTCCGGGGCAGTCTCCAGAAGATAGGGCGCGCAGGTGAAGGTGGGGCGCGCACCCATCCGGACATAGGCATCCGCCAGACGTGCGGCGCGCAGGCCGAAAACCGGTGGAACGCCTTGGGCACGCCAGTTGCCGTGATCGACCGAAATGGCGTTCATCGTGGTTGGAACACGGACGCGCCCGCCCATCTCTGCCATCGTTTCGGCAAAGCGAAGGTTGGCGGTGTTGGCCAGAATGCAGCCGTCGATATGGCCTTGCGTCACATCGACCAGGGCCGTGGCCCGCTGCAGGGCTGCCATGGCGCAGATCACTTCCATCGCGATCCGTCGGGCCGGGCCGTCCTTGCCCTCCAGCATCGCCTGGTCCTGTGCGGAAAGGTCCAGCCTTGCCACTGCCAGTGGTTCAAGCGAGATGGCGATTCCGTCGACAGACAAGGCGTCATGCGACAACTCTGCGTGCCGCCCTGCCGCCGCGACCGCAAAGGCTTCGGCATCAAGACGCAGCACCGGGACGGGACGGTCAAACATCTTCCCGGCAATCATCGCACCGAGGGTCACGACATCCTCGGCCTGTGCAAACACGAACGCAGCCGGCGCGATCCCGTTCAATGCAAGATCCAGCATCACGCCGCTGCCGCTGCAAGACCCGCGCGTCGTTGGCATCACCAGAACCTTGCCCGCAAGTGATTGCCCGCAGAGCGGATGGTGCGCGTCGATCACGATGCCTGTCACGGGATCGACGCCGCCCCAGAAACTGAGGCCTTCACTGCACGCCAGGATGGCACCAGAGGTTGAGCCCGATATGATGGATTGCCCTAGCATCGAGAGTGGATGCCCCGGCGAACACGAGATTGGTCAGTCACAGTCATTCCCTATCAGCTGAAGCGTCAGGATGCGGGTCCCCGAAGTGCCGCGTCTAGCGGACGTTCGACAGGAATTCTTTCGTCCGCGGGTGTTGCGGCGCATTGAAGAACTGATCCGGCGGCGCGATTTCCGCCAGGACACCCTGATGAAAGAACGCCACGCGATCGGAAACATCGCGCGCAAAGCTCATTTCGTGCGTGACGCAGATCATCGTCGTGCCGTCATTCGCCAAGAGCTTGAGAGTATCCAGAACTTCACCCACCAGCTGCGGGTCCAGCGCCGAGGTCACCTCGTCAAAAAGCATGTAGGCGGGCGACATCGCCAAGGCACGGGCAATAGCCATGCGCTGTTGCTGCCCGCCCGACAGTTTGCCGGGATAGATCGAAAGCTTGTCTGCCAGCCCGACGTGAGACAACTGCGTGACCGCGATCGCTTCGGCCTCGGCCTTTGTCATGCCCAATACCTTGCGCGGGGCAAGCATGACGTTCTCCAGCGCGGTCAGATGTGGAAAGGCATTGAACTGCTGGAACACGATGCCGATCTTGCGGCGCAGCTTGTTCAGGTCAGTGGTCCTGGCGTGAACCTCAACCCCATCCACGAGGATCGAGCCAGAATTGATCTGCTCAAGCCCGTTTATGCAGGTCAGCAAGGTCGATTTCCCCGATCCCGAGCTGCCGATCACGGAAACCACCTCGCCTTTCTCGACGTTCAGGTTGACGCCCTTGAGAACCTCAAGCGCGCCGAAGGACTTGTGAACTTCCCGGACCTCAATCATTTTCGCGAAACCTCTTCTCCAGCCGACCGCCCAGACGGGCAATCGGGAAACTCATCAGGAAGTAGATCGCCCCAACCACGATCAGGATGAACATCGGTTCCTGCAGTCGAGTGACCAGGATCTGGCCAGCGCGCAGAAGCTCGATCAATCCCAGCCACAACACGAGAGCGGAATCCTTCATGACGCCAAGCGTCAGGCCGATCCAGCTTGGCAGGGCAACCCGGAGGGCGATCGGAAAGACGACGTAGGTCATGTCCTGACCCCAGGTCAGCCCAAGCGACCGGGCTGCGCGGCGGGTAACGGTCGGCACCGCATCGATCGCTCCCCGCACGATTTCGGTGCAATAGGCCGATGTGTAAAGCGCCAGCACGATGGATGAGGTCGCGAACGGCGGCATGTTCAGGCCTGCGATAGCCTGAAAAGCGTTCGCGAGGACCAGCTGAATAAGCAGCGGCACCGACCGAAATACGTCGAGCACGAAGATCAACGGCAGGGCGACCCAGACACTGACATGCGCCCGGATCACGCCGAACACGAGCCCGAGCAGCGTGCCGCCCGTGACCGCGAAGAAGGTGACGGCCAGGGTCATGCCAGCGCCCTGGATCAGGAACATGAGGTCGCTCAGGGTCAGTGCGGTGTCAAACATGCTGTCCGGCCCCTCAATACCTAAACAGTCGCGCCGCCAGAAGCCGCGCGCCAAGTGTGACAGCCTTGGCGATCAGGTAATAGATCACCGCCGCGATCGCGAAAATCTCGAAGGTCCGGAAACTGCGGACGTTGATGTCCTGGGTGATGCCGGCAAGATCGGTGTTCATCCCCACCGTCACGCCAAGCGATGTCATCAGAATGGCCCAGACCATCTGGTTGGTCGTCGGCAGGAATGCGATGCGAAACATCTGCGGCAGGATGATCAGGCGAAAGGCCTGTATCGACGGCATTCCAAGCGACCGGGCCGCACGCAGTTGCGTGGCTGGAATGGCGCGCAGCGCGCCACGAAATGTCTCGGCCAGGTAACCCGCATTGTTGAACGTGATCCCCACCAGCAAAGCCACATAGGGGCTGAGGTAGATTCCGAATGAGCCAAGGCCGAAATGGGCCATGTAGATCTGAAACAAGGCAGGGGTGTTGCGCGAGACCTCGACCCAGGCGGTGGCCGGAGCATGCGCCCACCACGACCGCGAGTTGCGGCTCACTGCGAGAATGACGGCGAACGCGATGCCCATGGCCATCGACAAGAGCGCGATCTGCAAGGTCACAAGCGCGCCATCCAGCAAAAGCGGAAGCTTCTGAAAGGCTTGTCGCCACTGGAAAGTGTAGCTGAACATGCTCGTGTCCCCGCAGCAGAGGGCCCAAGAAAGAAGGGAGGGCGATACGCCCCCCCTCCGTTTTGGCGTCAGAGGCGGCTCAACGGTACACGTTGTCGATCGTCAGCTTGGGTGCCGCGCCGCCAACCCACTTTTCATAGAGCTCCTGGTAGCGGCCAGAGCGGACCTGCTGGTTGATGAACAGGTCAAGATAGTTGAGCATGCCGTACTCTTCGCGCAGCGCGATCAGGCCGACATAGTCGACCGGGTAAGGTGCGTCGCCCTTGATCACAAGGCCCTTGTACTGGCCGCTGGCAACGATCGCGGACGCCACGGTCGAGGTGACGACAGTCGCGTCGATCTGGCCTTGCGACAGGGCGAGGAACACATCTGCCTGGCTTTGATAGGGCCGGAACTCGCCCGCGCCCCATTCCTTGATGTTTTCCTCAAGCTTGATGCCCTCGAACGTGCCGCTGACCGAGCCGACGGTCTTGCCGCTCATGTCCTCGAACTTCTCGATGCCAGCACCTTCCCGGGTCAGGACCACGTTGGTGAAGGCAAAGTAGGGAATGGTGAAACCGACGGTCTTTGCACGTTCAAGTGTATCGGACGTCGAGGCCACACCGACGTCGACGCGACCGGATACCAGCGCCGGAATGCGGTCAGGGAAAGGGGTTTCAACGATTTCGGCAGTCACGCCCAAGGCGGCGGCAAGATCGTTGCAATAATCCACATCGAATCCGATGGGATTGTTGCTGGCATCACGAGAGCCCATGGGTGGAAAATCGAGAACAACCGCACACCGCAGGGTTCCCGACGCGATGATGTCGTCAAGTTTGTCGGCGGTTGCCGCAGTTCCAAGCCAAGTCGCTGCAAGCAAGCTGCTGAGAATGATGGAATTTTTCATGTGTACCTCTCCCGTTGGTATCGTTGTTGGTTGATTCGACAGGCTGTTCTCCCGATGAAACTATGTTCCGCGGCCGTTGGTGGCACAAGAAAAAACGTGCCGATTATACATTTTGTATACTGAAAAGCCCAGGCCGGGGATCCGGGGCGCCGGCGGCTCGTCTGCCGTCGTGCCGCTTTGGCTGGTGGCCAAAGACCTGTCATCAAGGTCGGTCATGTGATGCGAGAGGAGTTGATCTGCCAGCGTCGGCCCCCTATCCATGCTGGCGATATCGAGGATGTATCCGATGAACGACATTGCCGTTGCGGCACCCGAGCGCAAACGTGGTTTCGGGGTCAAGAAAGCCTACGATCTGTTGCGGACGGAAATCCTTGATTTGACCTTGCCGCCCGGCAGCCCGATTGACGAAGTCCAACTGGCGGACCGCCTTGCCCTGTCTCGGACCCCGATCCGCGAGGCGCTGGCACGGCTGGCAATGGAAGGCTTGATCGACACGCTGCCCAACCGCTCGACAATGGTGTCGAACATCGATTTTCTGAACCTGCCTGCGTATTTCGACGCCATCACCTTGATGTACCGTGTGACCACACGCCTGGCCGCGCAGAATTGGCGGCCTGACGATCTGGACGCAATCGCCACGCATCAGAGCGAGTTTTCAACCGCAGTTGCCAACCATGACGCGTTGGCAATGATCTCTACGAACCGCGAATTTCACGCGGCCATCGCCGCGGCTGGGCGGAACCCCTACTACACCGCGCTTTTTGTTCGGCTCCTGGACGACGGTCGGCGGCTCCTGCGGCTGTATTACCAATCTTTCAACGATCGCCCGCCGCCTTCGGTCATTGATGAGCATGAAGACATCATCGCGGCGATCACCGCGCGCGACATCGAAGCATCCGACAGACTGGCGAAGGCACATGCCGACCAGATCGTGCGCCAGATCCAGAAACTGCTTTCCTGGGACCAGCGACAGAACATCGAGCTGTAGCAGCGACGGATTCTGCCTTCGATTTTCGTGACAGGGATGCTGGGCGCGGTGTGGCCGTTCAGGAAAAGGCAGGCGAACGCCACCGGTTCGAGAGAGCCTGCGCATGACGCGAACCCGGGATTCCGCCACTTGACGGTCGAAGTCCCGCGGCATGAGGCGCTGACCCGGCAGATTTCGCGTCGCGGACTTTCGGCTCACACAGTGCAATTCTGTCGCTGCACGGCTCCTGAGGTGGCAGCCGCTCCACCGTCGTCAGGGCGCTCGGCCCAGACAGGCGGCCTATCGGGCCGCGGCGTTCGCCCCCGCGGGGCCTATTCCGGGTAGGCGCGGCTTTCTTCCTGTTCCATGTGGCGGCACTTGTTCAGCACGACGCCCAGGACCTGGGTCCGCTTGGCAAGATCCTTGCCGCAACGATCGACCTCGGTGACCGTGGTCTCGTCCGCCGCCGCGACCATCAGCGCGCAATCCACCTGATCCAGGAAGGCAATCGCATCGTCGTTGGCCAGCATCGGCGACATGTCGAAAATGACGACGTCGGGACGCAGCTTCGCCTCGATTTCGTCGATCATGTCCGCGGTGCGGGCTGCGGACAACAGTTCGGCCGGGCTCTCCAAGGGTCGTGAGTTCACCGCGAAGGCAAGGTGCGGTCCGACCCGACGGATCTGGCCGTAATCCAGTCTGCCGCTGGCAAGCATTCCGGCGAAGTCCTGGTTCGGCGGCAACCCCATGAGCGACAGCATGGAAGGGTGGCGCAGGTCAAGCTCGACCAGAAGCACCCTGGTGTCGGCCATCCGCGCAAGACTGAGCGCCAGATTCAGCGCGACCGTCGACTTGCCGCATCCCTGGGTCGGTGAGGTGATCGCGACCCGGCTCCAGCCATTCGTGCGCAGTGCCCGGATCAGGTTTGTCCGCATGAGGTCGAAGCTGGCGGCGCTCTGGCCGGGATGATGCGCCACCACCCGATTGCGCTCCAGCACCTTGGGATCCAGCCTGATTTCGGCCAGGTCTTGCCAGGGACCGCTTTCGGTCTGGGTCTTCGCCCCGGGATTTGCGACTTGCATCTTGCGGTCGCGCGCGGCGCGGGCTTTCGCGAGTGCCGATTGTATCCGTTCCATGTCGTCCTACTCGGTCGATGCCGGGGCCGGTTCGACGGCCCCCTTGGTGTCAGTCGTGTTCGACGCCACGCCAAGAAGCGATCCGATGGGCACGACATAGATGTGGATCAGCAGCAACAGCACGGGAATGTTGATCAGGAACACCGCGAGCAGCGCGAAACTGCCGTTGGAAACCCTGCGCCCCGGCGCCGCACCGTCGAGAAAACCGACGGTGGCAAACGGCGGCGCGCCGATCACCTTGGCCAGTTCCGACGGCCGCCGAATCGTCTGGTTCATGATTTCCAGCAGGAACAGAAGAGCGCCCGAAAGGATCACCCCCGCACCGAAGGCCGCGACCGCGATCCGCCTCCGGTTCGGCTCTGACCGGACGACCGGAGGAAATGCCTTCTCGATCATCGAGATGCGCTGGCCGCGGTCGGTCGCCTCGATGCGGTCGCCCATCCGCGCCTGGGACAGGCTGGCAACGGCCTGTTCGTATTGCACGCGCAGCGTCTCGTAATTGCTGCGCAGTTCGGCCAGACGGATCGAGTTGCCCGGCGTCGCCTCGATCGACGTCTGCAGCAGGCCAAGATCCTTCTCGACCAGGGCCTTCTGCTCGGCCAGGTAGGAAATCTGCCCGTCGATGTCCAGCATCTGCACTTCGAACGGCGTCAACCGCCCGCCGCCGGCCGCGTCGCGCTGCTCCTTGACGGCTTCCTCAAGCGCGTTGACCTCGTTCTGCAGCGCGCGCACCCGGGGGTTCGTCGACGAAAGCACCACAAGGGCCGAGGCAAGCTCCTGGCGCAGCAAGTCCAGGCGCTCCTCTTCCGGGGTGCGGGCCTCGGCATTGGTGACGGTCCGACCGGTGCGATCGTAAAGCTCGGTCAGACGCTGGCGCCGGTCGCGCAGGGCGGCAAGCTCGCGGTCCACCTGCAACAGCCGTTCCTGCTGCGCCGCCTGCCGGGTGCGGCGGAATTCCAGGCTTTCGGGCAGCGCATCGCGGTTGTTCTGCTCGAATTCCAGGATCATCGCGTTCTGCTGCGCCAGCTCGTCGGTCAGCCGCTGAACCTCCTGTTCGAAGAAATCAAGCGTGCTGGCCGATGCCTTGGTCCGCAGTTCCGTGTTCCATTGCAGGATCTGGTCGGCGATCTCATTCGTCACCCGGGCCGACAGCTCGGGCTCGGAGGCTCCGAACGACACCGTCACGACCCCGGTGCTGCCTTGGGTGTTCGGCATGTAGATCGAAATTCGGTCGGAGACGTCGAGCAGCTTCTGCTCGTCGGTCATTTGCGGTGCGCTGACGTAAAGGTCGTTGCGGGTGGCCAGGTCCAGAAGATTTTCCCGCGTCATGATCCGCTGCTGGATCGCCAGCAGGATCTCTTGGGTCGTGGACCGCACGGTCGATGCGGCCAGTTCCGCCGGGATCTGCGCATTCTCGATCAGAAGCCGCGCCTCGGCCCGGAAGACCGGTGGCAGCGACAGGGCGTAAAGAATGCCTGCCGTGGTCGCCGTGAAAATGATTGCCGCGATGACCGGAAGTCGCCGCAGGATCAGGGACAAATAGAATTGCAGGTCCAACGTCATCTACTGGGTCTCACTCGACTCGCTTGCGGCCGTTACGGAAAAGAACACGCCGTCATCCAGAACCTGCTGCAGGACGGCAGGCGTGATCAGGCGCTTGCCCTTTGTAAAGCCATAAACCATCGCCAGATCACACAGCTGGTTTACCAGGCGCGGCACCCCTTGGGTCAGGTCATAGATCATGTTGATGGCCGGTGCCGTGAAGATCCGCCTCTCGCTGCCCGCCACCTTCAACCGATGCGGGATGTAGCCCCGCACTGTCTTCAGGTCCATGGCTGTCAGATGATAGCTTGCCGCCACCCGTTGCGCGAATTGCCGCATGTCCGGCCGCGACACCAGACTGCGCAGTTCCGGCTGTCCGATCAGCACAAGTTGCAGCACCTCGTCCTTGCCCGAGTTGATGTTGATGAACATCCGCAGCTCTTCCAGCGCCTCGGCCGACAGGTTCTGCGCTTCGTCGAAGATCAGGACGACGCTGCGGCCTGCAGCATATTCCGACAAGAGGAAGGACTGGAACCGCGAGAACAGGTCGACATAGCTCTCTTCCAGTTCCGCCGGCTGCTCCAGCGCATGCAGCACCCAGCGCAACAACTCGGCGCGGGATCCATGCGGGTTCGACACCAGACCGACCTTCAGCTCTGACCCCAGCGACCGCACTAGATGCAGCAGCAGCGTGGTCTTGCCCGCGCCGACTTCGCCGGTGATCAGGGTGATCGGGGCATGGGCCCGCACCCCGTATTCCAGCATCGTGTAGGCGCGCTGGTGCGATGGCGGCCAATACAGGAAATCGGGGTCCGGGGTCAGCGCGAAAGGGCGCATGCTCAGCCCGAAATGCTCGGTATAAAGGTCGGGCGACTGCACCACCGGTGCCATCGGCGCCCGGTCGCGGCCCTTGCGACGCACGGGGTCGGCCGCGCCCGATTCGCCGAATGCCGGGGGCGGCGTCGGGGCAGTCCTGTGGTTCTGGTAGGTCGGGATGTCGGGGACGGTGTCCCGGGCGCGATCAGGCGCGCGCGCCGCGGCACCCGCGTCATCTCCGGCATCCTGATCGAACCACAGGATGCGGGACAACAACTTTCGGGACCTGCTGCGCGTCATCTACCCACCTTCAAGCAATTACCCTGGTCTCCGGGGCCGTGTGCCGCCCGTGATAAGCAAACTTGAACGGCCTGGCGACGCCGTACAGGATACTGATGCCGAACTGGCAACAAAGTCTGGAAATCAGTGTTGTAGGGTCTGGATTTCCCCAAAAATGGCCACTTTCTCACCCAAGATCCGTGCGTATCTAGACGGACTCATGTAGGAAAGCTCAAGGAAATTTTGACGGCGCGCGAATCGTTGATGATCCCGGTCAGTCCCCGGATTTCGGGAAGGTGCAGAGTAGATGAGATTGTGCTCAGATGTCCCGGCGCCCGGGCGCAGGGCGGGACGCGCTGCCTTGACCGCCTGTCGCGCCACGCCAGCCGCAACCCCGGCCGGGGCGGTGCAAGACAAGTCGAGAGGGTAGTCGCATGAAGGACGTGATGCAGGACCTTCCGGCAGAGACGGACATTGCCATTGTCGGCATGGCCGCGCACCTGCCAGGTGCCGCCGACATCGCCGCCTATTGGGACAACCTGCGCGGGGGCCGCTCGGCCGTGCGCCGCCTGACTGAGGAAGAGATCCTCGCTTCGGGCGAATCCCCGGCAGTGCTGCGCAACCCGGCCTATGTGCCCGCCGCCGCTCTTCTGGAGGGCTTCGACCGTTTCGATGCCGAGTTTTTCGGATTTTCCCCCAAGGAGGCCGCGATCCTGGACCCGCAGCATCGCCAGTTTCTTGAGGTGGCGTGGGAAGCCCTTGAAAACGCTGGACATACGCCCGAAGGGTTCAAAGGTCGGATCGGTGTCTTCGCCGGCTGCGGGATGGGCAGCTACTTCTATTTCAACCTCTGTTCGAACCCCGCGCTGGTCGAAAGCACCGGCATGTTCTTGCTGCGCCATACCGGCAACGACAAGGACTTCCTGTCGACCCGGGTCAGTCATGTGTTCGACCTCAAGGGGCCAAGCCTCGGGTTGCAGACCGCCTGCTCCACTTCGCTTGTCGCCACGCACTACGCGATCCAGGCGCTTCTGAACGGCGAATGCGACATGGCATTGGCCGGGGGTGTCACCATCGACCTGCCACAGGGCCGGGGCTACATCTACAAGGACGGCGAAGTCCTGTCGCCCGACGGCATCTGCCACGCCTTCGACCACCGGGCGCAAGGCACGGTCTTCGGGTCCGGCGCAGGCACGGTGCTTCTGCGCCGCATGGACGATGCGCTGGCCGATGGCGACCACATCTGGGCGGTGATCAAGGGCTCGGCGGTCAACAACGACGGGGCGGCCAAGGCCGGGTATCTGGCCCCTTCGGTCGAAGGTCAGGCCGATTGCATCGCCACCGCTTTGGCCGTCGCGGGGACGCCTGCCGATACCGTCGACTACATCGAATGCCACGGGACCGGCACCTACCTCGGCGACCCCATCGAAGTGGCCGCCCTGACCGAGGCCTTCCGCCGCACGACGCAAGCCAAGGGCTTTGCCCGCATCGGGTCGGTCAAGACCAACATCGGCCACCTCGATACCGCTGCGGGGGTTGCAAGCCTGATCAAGACCACGCTGGCACTCCATCACAGGCAGATGCCGCCGACCTTGAACTTCGAAGCCCCGAACCCCGCCATCGACTTCGACGGCAGCCCCTTCCGGGTGAACGACAAGCTGACCGACTGGCCCCGCCGCAACGGCCCCCGCCGCGCCGGGGTGAACTCGCTTGGCGTCGGCGGCACCAACGCGCATGTCGTGGTGCAGGAAGCCCCGGCCCTTGCCGCCTCCGAAGCCTCCGACTGGCCCTTCCAGCTCATCACCCTCTCCGCCCGCAGCCAATCGGCCCTGGGCGAAGCCTCCTCCCGCCTTGCCGCGCATCTGCGCGCCCATCCCGAACAGCCGCTCGCCGATGTCGCCTGGACCCTGAAGGAAGGCCGCCGCGCCTTTGAACACCGCCGTGTTCTGGTCGCCGAAACCCACGAGGAAGCGGCGAGGATGCTGGAGGCGGGCGACCCCCGCCGCGTCTTCACCCAGCGCCGCCTCGGCGATGCGCCCGATGTCGTCTTCATGTTCCCGGGTGGCGGCGCGCAGTACCCCAACATGGCGCGCGACCTTTACGAGACCGAACCCGTCTTTGCCGAATGGATGGACCGGGGCCTTGCCGCCCTTGGCGAGGCCGAAGCCGAGACCCGCGCCCTCTGGCTTCCCGCCGCAGGACAGGAAGCGGCGGCAGCCGAAGCCCTGCGCCGTCCGTCAAAGCAACTGCCCCTGATCCTGATCGTCGAGGTTGCACTGGCAAAGCTGTGGGAAAGCTGGGGCGTGAAGCCCGCCGTGCTGATCGGGCACAGCATGGGCGAAAACGCCGCCGCCTGCGTCGCGGGCGTGATGACGCTTGAGGCCGCCGTCGGCCTCGTCCACCTGCGGGGCCAGCTTTTCGACACGGTGCCTGCGGGCGGGATGCTCTCGGTCCCCCTGTCCGAAGCCGCCCTCAAACCCTACCTCGGCGACCTCGACATCGCCTCGATCAACGCGCCGGAATTGACGGTGGTTTCGGGGTCCGATGCCGGGCTGAAAGACCTTGCCGCGCGCCTGAAGGCCGATGACATCGACACCACCCGCATCGCCATCGACATCGCCGCCCATTCCAGGATGCTGGAAGGCATCCTTGCCGCGTTCCGCGCACATTTGGCCGGAATGCAGCTTTCCCCGCCGCGGATCCCGATCATCTCCAACCGCTCGGGCCAGGTCCTGACCGATGCGGAAGCCACCAGCCCGGACTACTGGGTCGCGCACCTGCGCAACACCGTCCGTTTCGCCGACGGCATGGCGACGCTGCGCCAGAAACCCGACCGCGTGTATCTTGAGGTCGGCCCCGGCCGCGCGATGGCCTCGCTGGCGCAAGCCAACGGCGCGATGGGCGGCCAGCCGGTCCCGGCCAGCCTGCGCCACCCCGACGACACCACCTCGGACGACCGCCATTTCATCGCCACCCTTGGCCGTCTCTGGGCCTGCGGGGCGGAACCGGACCTGACCCAGCTTTGGGGCGAGGCGAAACGCCGCCGCGTCCCCCTGCCGACCTACCCGTTCCAGCGCAGCCGCTATTTCGTCGAACGCGGCCAGCCCGCCGTGGTGACCGAGGCCGACCTGACCCCGACCCGCCACGACAGCGTGACCGACTTCGGCTACCGGATCGGCTGGCGCGTGATGCCCGCCGACTGCCCGGTCGATGTGGAAACGGAACTTGGCGATCCGCTGACCTGGCTCGTCTTCGCGGATGAGGCCGGCCTCGCCCGCGCCGCCGTCCAGCGCCTGCGCGCCGCCAGCCACCGCGTCATCACCGTCCACGCCGGCGACGCCTTCGCCCGGACCTCGGACGACACCTACACCCTCGCCCCCGAACATGGCCGCGAAGGCTATGACGCCCTCCTCGCCGACCTCGCGCAGCGCGACCTCGCCCCCGCCCGGATCGCGCATTTCTGGCTGGTCACGGCCGAGGCCACCTTCCGCCCCGGCTCCTCATTCTTCCAGCGGAACCTGGAGCAAGGCTTCTGGAGCCTGTTCTTCCTTGGCCAGGCGATGGGCGAGATCGGCCTCAAGCCCCTTCCCCATCTCACCGTCGTCACCTCCGGCGCGGCGCAGGTCCGCACCGAGGCACTCCCCTACCCCGAGAAAGCCACCGTCGCAGGCCCCGTCCGCGTCATGCCGCGCGAGTGGCCGGGCCTGACGGCAAGCCTTCTCGACGTCGCACTGCACGAGAACCGCAAGACGGCGATCCCGGCGGAAACCGTGTCGGCGGTGCTGGAGGAGATGCTCGCCACCCCGGCGAACACCGTTGCCGCGATCCGGGGCAGCCGCCGCCTGGAATCCCGTCTCGTGCCGGCCAAACTGCCGGAAGCGGCCGAGGTCCCCGAAGGCTCGGTCTGGGTCATCACCGGCGGCTTCGGCGGGATCGGCGTGACCGTCGCCGAACGCCTGATGCGCGACCGCCACGCCAAGGTCGCCCTGATCGGCCGCAACGTCCCCGAACCCGGAAGCGTGCGCGCCGGAGTGCTGTCGCGCCTCGAACGCCTTGGCCGGGTGATGGCCGTTGCCGCCGACGTCTGCAACCCCGAGGACATGCGCGCCGCCTTCGACCGCGTGAAGGCCGAGTTCGGGCCGATCTACGGTGTCGTCCATGCTGCAGGCACTGTCGACGATGCCCCGCTGCTGGGCAAGGACCCCGGCAGCGCCGACGCCGTCCTGTCGCCAAAGGTGCATGGCACCGCCCTGCTCGACAGCCTTCTGCCCGATGGCAGCATAGACCGGCTGGTCCTGTTCTCCTCGACCTCGACCGTTCTCACTCCGGCCGGTCAGGCGGACTATGTCGCGGCGAATGAATACCTGAACGCCTTCGCCCGGCACCGCTCCGGCGGGCGCACCCGCGTCACCGCGATCAACTGGGGCATCTGGTCGGGAATCGGCATGGCCGCCGATGCCGACGCCCGCCGCCAGGGCAAGGACGCAGGCGCGCCGCTGCCGGGGCAACTGGTGCTCGAACGCATGCAGAAGGGCGAGGATGAAACCCGTTTTCACGCGACCCTGACCAAGGACAAGTGGGTGATGGACGACCACCGCCTTCTGGACGGCACTGCAGTCCTTCCCGGCGCCGCCTGGCCCGAAATCGCGCATGAGGCGCTGATGGCAACCGGAGCCAAGCCGGGCCTGCAACTGACCGACCTCACCGTCTTCCGCCCGCTCCGGCTCGAGGCCGACCTGCCGCGCGACCTTCGTGTCGCACTGACCCGCACCCGCGATGGCAGGCAACGCCTGCAGGCCCGCGCGCTGGAACCGCAAGGCTGGGCGCTGACCGCCGAGATGGGCGTCGCCCCGATCGACACCATGGCGGGAACACTCGACCTGACCGCCATAGCCGCCCGCTGCCCCGACAAAGCCACTGCACCGGGCGGGGAAAACCTGCCTTCCGCCCAGGAAGACCGCATCGCCTTCGGCCCGCGCTGGCAGGTCCTGCGCGCGACGGCGCTTGGCACCGGCGAGGGTCTGGCGTCGCTTTCCCTGCCGCCGCAGGCCGTGGTCGACACCGCCACCTGTGCCCTGCATCCGGCGCTTTACGACATCGGCACTGGCTGGGGCATCGCCCTTCTGCCCAAGGTGGCCGAGGGCTTCGTCTGGGCCCCCGTCACCACGACCAACATCCGCGTCCACGGCGCTCTGCCCGCCGAGATTCGCAGCTGGGTGCGTCTGTCGGGGATGCCGACCGACGACACCGCCAGCTTTGACGTCACCCTGACCGACCCCGCAGGCCGCGTCCTGGTCGAGGTCGCGGGCATCACCTTCCGCAAGGTCGCCTTCGAGGAAGCCCTCGCCCGCCCCGCCCCCCCGAACCCGCGTGAGGTGATCCGCGACGACGACCAGCGCGGCCAGTCCCCCGCCGAACAGCGCCTTGCGCAAGCCTTGGCACAAGGCATCCGCCCGGCTGAGGGCGCCGAGGCCTTTCTTCGTGCCATCGCGGCCGACGGCGCCCAGGTTCTCGTCTCCTCGCTCGACCTCGAGGCGCTGGCGAAACAAGCCGACGCGCCGGTCGCCACCGAAACCGAAGGCCCCGGCTTTGCCCGACCCGACCTCGAAACCGCCTACGTCGCCCCCCGCAACAGCGTGGAACGCACCCTTGCGGGCTTCTGGTCAGACCTCCTCGGCGTCGCCGAAGTGGGGGTCGAGGATGACTTCTTCACCCTCGGCGGCCACTCGCTGATCGCGGTGCGCCTCTTCGCGATGATCCGCCGCCAGTGGAAGGTCGACTTCCCGATCTCGGTCCTGTTCGAGGCCCCGACCATCGCGCGCTGCGCCGCCCTCATCATCGACCGCATCGGCCCGCAGGACGATACCGCCGCCGCCCCCACGGCGCTGGCCGATCCGGCGGGGCCGAAGTTCACCCATCTCGTCGCCATGCACCGGGGCGAGGGCGGGCCGAAGACGCCGTTCTTCCTGGTCGCCGGCATGTTCGGCAACGTTCTGAACCTGCGCCACCTTGCCGGCCTTCTGGGCACCGACCGGCCCTTCTACGGCCTCCAGGCCAAGGGCCTGTTCGGCGAGGACACCCCGCACATGACCATCGAAGAGGCCGCCGCCTCCTGCCTTGCCGAAATCCGGCAGGTGCAGCCGAAGGGGCCGTATATTCTGGGAGGCTTCTCGGGCGGTGGCCTCACCGCCTGGGAGATCGGCCGGATGCTGCGGGCCGAGGGCGAAGAGGTGGCCCTCATGGTGCTCCTCGACACGCCGCTGCCCGTCCGTCCCGTCCTGACCAAGCCCGACAAGGCCATGATAAAGCTGGCGGAAATCCGCGCCGGTGGCCCACAGTTCCTGGCCGACTGGGCGCGCCGTCGCTGGGAATGGGAACGCTCGCGCCGCGCCAGGGCCGCGAACGAACCCGACCCGACCGTGCCCTCGTTCAACAACGCCTCGATCGAGGCGGCCTTCCGCCACGCCATCGGCGTCTACGACCTCAAGGCCTGGACCGATGGCAAGGTTGTCCTCTACCGCCCGCCCCTGGACCGGCGCTACAAGGTGACCGGCGGCAACTGGGTCTCCGAAGCCCGCGAATACGTCTTCCACGACAACCTCTGGACCCCCTTCGCGCCTCGGCTTGAAGTGGTCGAAGTTCCCGGCGACCATGACGGCATGGTGCTGGAACCGAACGTCCGCGTCTTGGCCGCACGGATGAAGGCGGCCATCCAGGCGGCCGAGGCTGGCGAATTCCGCCACCCTGACCATAGACTTGCTGCCGAGTGACCGGAGATCTCGCATGACCCTGACCGCCCTTCTGATCGGCAACGAAAGCCTGACGGCGGAATGCGGCAGGCGCTGGCTGGAGCGGGGGCACACCCTCGCCGCCGTCGTGACGCGTGAGGCGCGGGTCGCCGCCTGGGCTTCTGACGCGGGGCTGCGGGTCATCGCACCGGGTGCCGGGCTGACTGACCGGACGGCGGGACTTGCCGTCGACTGGGTGCTGTCGGTTGCCAACCTTTCTGTCGTGCCCGCCCCGGTCCTCGCTTTGGCGCGGCAGGGCGGCGTCAACTTCCACGACGGCCCCCTGCCCGGTTACGCGGGCCTCAACGCCCCGGTCTGGGCGCTGTTGCAGGGCGAGGCGACGCACGCGATCACCTGGCACCTGATGACCGGCGGCATCGACGAGGGCGACGTCCTCGCCACCCGCCAGTTCGACATCGAAGCCGACGACACCGCTTTCACCCTGAACGCCCGCTGCTTTGCCGCCGCCGTCGACAGTTTTGCCGAGGTGATCAAAACGATGGAGGCCGGCGGCCACCCCCGCCAGCCCCAGTCCGCCGGCGCGCGGAAGGTCTGGATGCGCGCCGACCGCCCTTCTGCCGCCGGGCGGCTGGACTTCACCCAACCCGCGACAGCCCTGGCGCGCCGGGTGCGGGCACTGGACCATGCAGGCTACCGCAACCCGCTCGCCGTCGCCAAGATCGAGGTTCCGGGCCAGGTCTGGGCCGTGGGCCAAGCCCAAGTCGTTGACGGTTCCGCCGCCCCCGGCACTGTCCTTCAGCGCGACGCCGACAGCCTGACCGTCGCCTGCGCCGAAGGGGCCGTGCGGCTGTCCGCCCTGACCTGCCTCAAGGGCCTGCCGATCGACACCGCCCGCGCGGGTGCCATGCTGGCCTCCCCCACCCCGGACAGTTCCGCTGCCCTCGATGCCGCGATGGCCCCGGCCGCTGAGGCCGAAGCGCGTCTGCGCGGCCTCCTCCTCCACCCCGATCCGGTCCTTTCCGGAACTGCGACCGCTCAGGACTGGCAATCGATCCCCCTGACCCTTCCGGCCCACAGCCCCGCCCTCCTCGCCCTTGCGGCGACCCGTGCGCTTGGCCGGACGGGCGGCGACATCGCTCTTGCCACGGGCGACAACCCCGCGCCGGGCTACCTTCTGCCCTGGGTTCCGCTGCGCCTTGACGCCTCCGGCCCCGTGTCCGCCGCCGAAAGCCGCACGGCAAAGGCGCTTGAGGCCGCCCGTGCTGCCACCGGCATCGCCGCCGACCTGGCCTTGCGCGAACCCGGCCTGACCGGGCTTGTGCCCTCGGGCCTAGCCCTGTCGATGGGCGGCGATCCCCTGCCCGGCAGCGCGCTGACCATCTGCACGGGAACGCCCACCCTCTGGCACGACGCGACCCGCCTGACACCGGCAGAAGCCGCCCAGATCGCCGACCGGCTGACCCGGCTTCTGACCGCGATGACCGCCGACCCACAGGCCGATCTCGCCAGCCTCAGCCTTTTGTCCGGGGCCGAAACCGAGGTCTATGCCGGTGCCCTTGCCGCCACCGCCCGCGATTATGACCGCCAGATCACCCTGCCCGGCGCGATCCTGGCACAAGCCGCCCGCACCCCCGACGCAACTGCCGTTGTCGCCGGTGAGGCAAAGCTGACCTACGCCCAACTCGCCGACCGCGCGGGCCGCATCGCCAACACCCTGCGCGGGATCGGCGTCCAGCGCGGCGCGCTTGTGGGCCTTGCCTGCCGCCGCACGACCGACATGGTGGCGGGCGCGCTTGGCATCCAGCTTGCCGGTGCCGCCTATGTGCCGATGGACCCCGCCTACCCTGCCGACCGCCTCGCGCTCTACGCCGAGGATTCCGGCTGCCCGGTCATCGTCACCGAAAGCGCCGTGGCCGGGGCCCTGCCGCAGGGACCGGCCCTCCTGATCCTCGACACCGATCCCCGCGTCGCAGCCGCCCCCACAACCCCGCCGCTGGACGGCCCGACCGCAGACGATCCGGCCTATGTGATCTACACCTCCGGCTCCACCGGCAGGCCGAAGGGCGTCGTCGTCGGCCACCGCAACGTGATGAACTTCTTCGCCGGGATGGACGATGTGCTGGGCACCGATCCCGGCACCTGGCTTGCCGTGACCTCCCTCAGCTTCGATATCTCTGTCCTTGAACTCTTCTGGACCCTGACCCGAGGGTTCACCGTTGTTCTGGCCGACGACAGCGCCCGCGTCCGCCCCTCGGGCGGAACCGGGGTTTCGGCGCGGGGGATGGAGTTCAGCGTCTACTACTGGGGCAACGACGACCTGCCCGGCCCCTCGAAATACGAGCTTCTGCTGGAAGGCGCGAAATTCGCCGACCAGCATGGCTTCTGCGCGGTCTGGACGCCCGAACGCCACTTCCACGCCTTTGGCGGCCCCTACCCCAACCCAGCCGTCACGGGGGCTGCGGCGGCGGCGGTCACCAGGAACATCGGTGTCCGCGCCGGGTCCATCGTCGCCCCCCTGCACCATCCCGCCCGCATCGCCGAGGAATGGGCGGTCATCGACAACCTGACCAACGGCCGCGCCGGGATGGCCTTTGCCTCCGGCTGGCAGCCGGACGACTTTGTCCTCCGCCCCGAGAACACTCCGCCCGCGAACCGCCAGGCCCTGTTCGACGCCCTCGACCAGGTCCGCCGCCTGTGGCGCGGCGAGGCGGTCGAATTCCCCCGCAAGGACGGCCAGCCCTTCGCCGTGAAAACCCAGCCACGCCCGGTGTCGGCCGAGCTTGAGGCCTGGGTCACCACCGCCGGCAACCCCGAAACCTGGCGCGAAGCGGGCCGGATGGGCGCCAACGTGCTGACCCATCTTCTGGGCCAGTCCATCACCGAAGTCTCAGACAAGGTGAAACTCTACCGCGCGGCCCTGGCCGAGGCCGGGCATGACCCGTCCCGCTTCAAGGTCACGCTGATGCTGCACACCTTCCTTGCCGCCGACCGCGAAACCGCGCGGGAAGTGGCGCGCGAGCCGATGAAAAGCTACCTCCGCTCGGCAGCAGGGCTGATCAAGCAATACGCCTGGGCCTTCCCGGCCTTCAAGAAGCCGCAGGGCGTGGCCAACCCGATGGACATCGACCTTGGGTCGCTGGCCCCGGATGAGCTTGAGGCGATCCTCGACTTCGCCTTCCTGCGCTATTTCGACGATTCCGGCCTTTTCGGCACTGTGGAAGACGCGGTGAAGCGGGTCGAGGAACTGAAGGCCATCGACATCGACGAAGTCGCCTGCCTGATCGACTACGGCATCCCGACAGCGGTCGTGCTGGAGGGTCTGAAGCCCGTGGCCGAAGTCCTGCGCATCACCAACGCCGGGTCCATGCGCGACGACAGCATGGCGGGCCTCATCCACCGCCACAACGTCACGCACCTGCAATGCACACCATCGATGGCGCGGATGCTGGCCGAGGATGACGGCGCGCACACCGCGCTGAAACGCCTGAACCGGATGCTCGTCGGCGGCGAGGCGTTGATGGGCCGTCTGGCGAGTGACCTCGCCGGTCTGATCGGCGCGCCCGTCCTGAACATGTACGGGCCCACCGAGACGACGATCTGGTCCTCGGTCGAGGCGACGACCGGCGCGGACGGTGTGGTGAACATCGGACAACCCATTGCGAACACGTCGCTTTATGTGCTGGACGACACCCAGGCCCCGGTCCCCGATGGCCGCGAGGGAGAGCTGTGGATCGGTGGCGAAGGCGTCGCGCAGGGCTACTTCCAGCGCCCCGACCTGACCGCCGACCGCTTCCGGCCCGACCCGTTCGCGGGCCAGGGCCGGATGTACCGGACCGGCGACCTTGTCCGCCGCAGGCCGGACGGCAAACTCGACTATCTCGGCCGCGCCGACTTCCAGGTCAAGATCCGCGGCCACCGGATCGAACTGGGCGAGATCGAGACCACGCTGGAGGCCGCGCCCGGCCTCCGCCAGGCCGTGGTCGTCGCGCGCGAGGATCAGCCGGGCGATGTGCGGCTTGTGGGGTATGTCACCTCCGACGGGCCGGTGGACGAGGCGGCGCTGAAGGCCAGCCTTGCGGCCCATCTGCCCGAGGTGTTGGTCCCGGCCCACATCGTCCGGCTCGACGCCTTCCCGCTCACTCCGAACGGCAAGGTCGACCGCAAGGCGCTGCCTGCTCCGTTCGCGGCGGCTCCGGCTGCGACAAGGCCCTTGGTCGCGCTGGAAGGCGGGATCGAAGAGACCATCGCCGCCGTCTGGGCCAAGGTCCTCGGCGTGCCGCAGGTCGGGCGGTCGGACAACTTCTTCACCCTCGGCGGCCACTCGCTGCTGGCGGTGCAGGCGCACCGCGAGATGAAGGTGGCGCTGAACTCCGACCGGATCGCGATCACCGACATTTTCCGCTTCCCCGTGGTCTCGGCCCTGGCCGACCATATCGCCAAACTGGTGCCCGGCGCCACCGCACAGCCCGCCGCCGCTGTCGCGCCTCCACCTCAGGCCGCCGCGACCGAGGCCGCGGACAGCCGGATGGACGCAATGGCCCGCCGCCGGGCGATGCGCGAGGCGCGGGAGAAGGCGCTGGGATGACCCAGCCCTCCCGGCTGAAACGGATCGAGGCGGCGCTGGCTGCGATGTTCCCGGCGGATGTCGCCCTGGCGCTGTGCAGTCTGGCTGCCGCCGATGCCCGCGACCTCTGGCCGGCAGAACGCCCCGCCATCGCCGGGGCCGTCCCGCTGCGTCTGGCCGAATTCGCCGCCGGACGTCAGGCCGCGCGGGCGGCCCTTGCCGCCCTTGGCCAGGAACCCGTCGCCCTGCCGATGGGGCCGGACCGCGCCCCCCTCTGGCCGCCGGGGATTGCCGGATCGATCTCGCACACCGCCGGGCTGGCGGCCGCCGTCGCCCGCCGGGGTGCGCCCCTCGGCCTCGACATCGAGGACGACGCCCCTCTGCCTTCCGACCTCTGGCCCGTCATTGCGGGCGAAGACGAACGCGCCGCCCTGCCGCGCGGCGAGACCGGCCGAGGGATCCGCCAGATCTTCGCCGCCAAGGAGGCGCTGTTCAAGGCGCAGGCCCAGGGGCACCGCGCGATGTTCGGCTTCGACGCCGTCGCGGTGGCTCTTGCAAATGGCGGTTTCAGCGCCACTTTCCGGATCAGCGCCGGGGCGTTCCGCTCGGGGCAGATCATTCACGGTCGCATGGCCCTGAGCGAGGGCCTGATACTTGCAGGGGTGGCCCGTTGACGGCGATGACACGGCGGAAGACGATCTTCGGCAGCCTGGCGGCAGCCCTTGGCGGCGGCGGGCTCTACTGGCTTCTCACCCGTCCGCCCTCGGCCGCGACCGTCCGCAGCCGGATGACCGGCACGCTGACCCCGCCGCAGGGGCCGCTCAACGTCTTCCACCTTGGCCACAGTCTCGTGAACCGCGACATGCCCGCAATGCTGGCCCAGCTTGCTCCGCCCGGTCACGCCTACAACACCCAGCTCGGCTGGGGCACCACGCTGCAGGCGCATTGGGGCGACGCCCCGATCAACGGGTTCGAGACGGAAAACGCCAATCCCCGCTTCCGCCCCGCGCGGGAAGCCGTGCGCAGCGGCGACTACGACGCCATCGTCCTGACCGAGATGGTCGAAATCCGCGCCTCGATCCGCTACTACGACAGCCCGGTCTATCTTGCCCGCTGGGCGTCCGAGGCGTTGCAGGCCCGGCCAGATGTCCGGCTTTACCTTTACGAAACCTGGCACCCGCTGGACGACCCCGAGGGCTGGCTGGAGCGGATCGACCGTGACCACGAACGCTACTGGCTGTCGCGGGTGCTGGGACCGGCTCTGGCGCTCCTGCCCGACGGCACGCGGATCTTTCTGGTTCCCGCCGGTCCGGTGCTTGCGGCCTTCGTCAGGGCCGTCGAGGCGAAAGGCGGCGTCGGGAATGTCCGCGACCGTACCGATCTGTTCGCAAGAGCAGAGGACGGCACCCTGGACATGATCCACCTCAACGATCTGGGCAACTACCTTGTTGCCCTGACGCATTTCACCGTCCTTTACCTGAAAAGCCCCGTGGGGCTTCCCAATGCCCTTCTGCGCGCCGATGGCAGTTCTGCCACAGCCCCCAGCCCCGAAGTCGCGCGCCTGATGCAGGAGACGGCCGATTCCGTGATCCGCAAGCTGGGGTTGTCCGGCGCTGCTGCCTGATGTGGCATATCCGCCACCCTCGGCGGCAATCGCGCACGACAGGCTTTGCGAAAGCCGCTTCACAGGGTCTTCCGGCGTATTTCCTCTTTCCGATTGCCGCGGGGGCAAATATCGTGATCGTGATATAGCCGCGCCCTGTCCAGTCCCACCCGGGCGCTTGGGGAGTTTTCTTCGATGTCCATCCTTCGCCGTCTGGTAGCCGCCCTGTTGCTCGTGCCGATTGTCGCTCTTGCTGCCCAAGCGCAGGAATATCGCGTCCAGCCGGGCGACGTCCTGCAGATCGAAGTCCTCGAGGACGCCACCTTGAACCGCAGCGCAATCGTGCTGCCCGACGGGCAGATCACGCTGCCGGTGGCCGGGACCTTCCGCGTGGCGGGCCGCAGCATCGCCCAGGTGCAGGACGACCTCGCCCGTCGCCTGGCGCCAGGGTTTGCAGCCGCTCCGACCGTGTTCGTGTCCCTCAGCGCGCTGGCGCCGCGCCAGGAGCCCACGCCACCGCGCACCATTGCGATCTTCATTCTTGGTGCCGCCAACACCCCCGGCAAGGTCGAGGTCGCGCCCGGCTCCACGCTTCTGCAGGCGATTGCGCAGGCTGGCGGATTGACGCCCTTCGCCGCCAAGAAACGCATCCAGCTGCGTCGGGTCGACAAAGCAGGCAACGAACAGATCTACAAACTCGACCTTGACGCCATCGAGCGCGGGGTTGCCGGTGGCGGCTCCACCCGTCTGGTCAAAGGCGACGTCATCGTCGTGCCGCAGCGCAAACTGTTCGAGTGATCGGTCATGCGCCGGTCAGGCCAGTTCTTCAGCGGGCTCTGCGCCCTGGGCGCGACGCTTTTGCCCGATGCGGGTCTGGCGCAGGAGGGTGGCGTCCTCTTGACCTTCGGCATCGAAAACCGGCTGGAGATCAACCGCAACGATAGCCTCTCGGTCCCGGCCTTGGGCACCGAGATCGGGAACGTCACGCTCCTGTCCTTCGGCCTCGTCAGCCAGACCGCGCTGGACCGGCTGACCCTGGACGTCACCGGCGGCGTGATCGCGCTGAACGACGACACCGGCAGCAATATCGACTTCGGGCGGACGGCGCTGACCTTCGGCTATCGCCGTGAGGTGCCTGCGGCTGTGCTGGACCTGTCCGCCGAATACCGCTCCGACGACGTGGGCTCGTTCGGCGACGATCTCGCCGCTGTCGACGCAACCGGCACCCGCAGCGATCTGGCCCTGTCGGCGCGACTGGAAACCGGGCGCACCTCCGTCGTCGGTCTCGCCGCCGGTCTGGCCTACGACCAGACGGATTTCACCAATTCTTCCGATCCCGATCTGGTGGACACCAACGAATGGCGCGCGGATGTTGCCGCAGTCCTGCGCTTTTCGGAAATTGCCACCGGCCGGGTCGGGCTGCGCTATCGCCAGCGCGAGGAAAAGGATCTTGGCGCCACCACGACCGATGCGCGCACCGTCTTCGCCGGCCTTGACTATACCGTCAGCGAACGCGCCGATCTTTCGGTCGAGCTTGGCTATACCGACATCGAAACCGAAGAATTCGGCATCATCGATCGCACCCGCGGACCCGATGTCCGTCTGCAGCTCTCCTACGACATGCCCGTCGGCACCGCCTTCGCGCTGCTGAGCGTTACGACCGATGCCGACGAAGGTCAGCGTGAGACCTTCGAGATCGGCCGCGATCTGGTAACCGGCCGCGACACGATTTCCGCACGCCTGGGTGTGACCCGCGGCGACAGGACCGGAACCGACCTGATCGGTGCCCTGGACTGGACCCGCGTCCTGCCCGATGGCAGCTTTGGCCTCTCGGTCGCGCGCAGCGTCGCCTATGACACCGGCGACGATGTAAGCGTGACTGCTTCGACCTTCAGCCTGAACTGGACCAAGAACATCAGCGAAACCTCGACGATCCTGTTCGATGTGGCTTACGAGATCAGCGATTCGCCGATCGAACGCATCGAGCAGATCAGCCTCGACGCCGGCCTGACCCACAGGCTGACCGAGAATTGGGGCCTGTCAAGCGGCGTCGGCTACACGGTGCGCCGCGATGCCGACGGTCGTGCCGAATCGCCCAGCATCTTCGTGTCGATCAGCCGGAATTTCCAGATCCGCCCCTGAGGGACGCCCCGGCTGCGCCCCGGACGAACAGACCGATGCAGTCGTATTTCTGGTCCGGGCACGCAAAGGCCGACCGCGCGATCAGGCCCAGGTCGCGGCCCGCACTGCGGCGTGGCGTCCGTCTTGCCGCGCCGTTTTCCCGCAATCGATGATGGACGCGGTTTTCCCAGGCCCGTCAGCCTGCCGAAAAGTGCCGGGTGTGGCCGTGATGAACCTCTGCCACGACCTCGAACCCCACTTGCTCCAGCAGCCGCCGCAATGATCCGGCCGTGAAGAAATGGACGTGACGCGGCACGTCCAGCATTTCAGAGATTTCGGCATAGGTCTGGAAATGCAGCGCCGCGCAATTCGGCACCTCGCAATAAAATCCGGCCCCGCGGGCCAGAAGCGACCGGACATTGCGCAAGGCTTGACCCGGGTCAGCGCAATGCTCCAGCACATGCGTCATCAGGATAACGTCGAAGGTCTGCGCTGCAATCCGCGCCGGTATCGCTTCGGCGGTCCCGGCCTCGACCGTCACCCCGCGCGCTGCCGCAACCTCGCGGGCCATCGGGTCCGGCTCGACACCGAAAAGCTTCCGCCCGGGGGCAGCCAGGGTCGAGATGAAATCCCCGCCACCGCAGCCGATGTCCAGTATCCGCGTCGCACCGGGCTGCAACTGCGCCAGCCAGGCCGCATCCATCATCCGCCCCTGGTCCGTAAGATAGGCAAGTTTGACCAGCACCCGATCCATCAATGATGCCGCGACATCAGGAAAATGGGATTGACCGTGCGTATAATAGGCCGCGAAATCATAGGCCTCGGTAACTTCGTTCGGTGTCATTGCCCGGCGCATCATTCCGACATCGCAGGCCTTGCACCAGACAAGTCGGCCGGTGTCGATCTTCCGTCCGGTCTTCACATCGACCGGAATCTCCAGCCAGGGGTCCAACGTCTCCGCCCGCGTTCCGCAGATCGGACATCGGGTCTCGCTCGCGGACACGTTCATCTCGAATCGTCCTGTGCGAAGGGAAAGGACTTGCTTTGGGAAAGATAAGCAACCCTAGCACAGAACCAACTTACCGGCGAGAAACGCTTCGTTTTCCAAACAGACTAAGCAGCGCATGCCCGACCAGATCGCGCAGGAAATGCGGTGGCCCGCCCGGGATCTTCGGCTGCACCAGCCGCCGTGCCCGCAGGATCAGCCCGCCCGCCACATGGGCCAGCGTCGCGAGGACCGCGCGCGACGTCCCGCCGGATTTCCGGAAGTAGTGCCAGCGGCTGTCGAACCAGTAGCCCGGCACCCGTTTCCAGGTCTTCATGCCGGTCGAGACCGACCCGATATGCTCCACCCGGCTTTCCTTGACGAAATGCGTGGGCCAGCCCGCCTCGGCTGCCCGACGGCACAGGTCGGTCTCTTCGAAATACAGGAAAAAGGTCTCGTCGAAGCCGCCGACAATGCGGATCACATCCTCCCGCATCATCATGCTGGCCCCTGCCAGCCAGTCGACCGGCCCCGTCGCCAGAGGGACGCCGATCGCCACCGCCCTGTGCCGCAGAAGCCGCGAAATCGGCCCGCTTCGCGCCGCGCCCTCGAATTCCGAGGCGACCGAGGGGAAACGAAAGCAGGTCACATGCGGCTCGCCATCGGGGCCATGGATGTAGCTTCCCGCGAAACCGACCTTCGGGTGGCGCTCCAGATAGTCCAGAAGCAGTCGGATCGCGTCGGAGGCCGGGAAGGCATCCGAGTTCAGGATATAGACATAGTCCGGCCGCACGCCCCCCGGCAGACCCAGCCGGATGCCGACGTTGTTCCCCGCCCCGAAGCCGCCATTGCGGCCCGACTGGACCACGCGAAACCGGGGCCGGTCCTGCAACGCCGCGCTCATCCTCTCGAACGACCCGTCATTGGAATCGTTGTCGACGACGACAATCCCCCCCGCGATGCCTTCCATCGCGCGCTCGGCACTCTCGGCCGCGCGCAGCGTCATCTCGGCAGTCCGCCAGTTCAGCAGCACGGTCAGAACGGTCGGGCCGGGCAGTTGTTCCTCGGTCATTTCCCCCGCCTCTCGCTTCGGGCCCGCAACGCCGTCCCGGTCAGCGACGGCAGCACCAGCGCACAGTCCAGATAGCGCCGGACCAGCCGCTTCGGGTTCGACAGCATCCGCCACAGCCATTCCATCGCGATCCTGCGCACCCAGACCGGCGCACGCGTCTGATGCCCCGCAATGAAATCGAGGCCCGCCCCGATGGAAAGGAACCCAAGGCCCGGATGCCGGGCAAAGCCCCGCGCCGCCAGCACCTCCTGCTTCGGCGCGCCCAGCGCCAGCAGGCAAATCCGCGCGCCGGATGCCGCGACCTGATCCAGCAGCGCATCCGCCGCCGGGCCGGTCGGGTCAAAGCCATAGGGCGGCGACAGGCGGGCCGCGACCGTCAGACCCGGATGGTCCGCAACCAGCCGGTCCGCCGCCGCGCGCAAGACGGGCTCGGTCGATCCCAGAAATGCAAGCGGCACTCCCCGCCGGGCCGCCAGAGCCGCCACCGGCGCAATCAGTTCCGACCCCGGCACCAGCGCCACCTCATGCCGACCGGCGAGCCGCGACAGCCACACGATGGGATTGCCGTCCGCGACGACATGGCTCTGCGCCCGATAGGCCGCGCGGAACGCAGGGTCGCGGCGCAGCTTCACAACATGATCCAGGTTCAGGGTGGCAACGGCAAAGCCCTGACCTCGGGCCAGACGGGCCTCCAGATCCGCCAGAAGCGCCACCTCGGTCGGAAAATTGACCAGCGCCAGGGCGTCCTGCTGCGTTGCCCCGGAAACAGACCCACTGTCACGCAAGATCGAGCCCCTTTGCCATCCTGTCGCCACAAGCCTCTGGCTTACGGACCTGACTGACAGGCGATTGTCCATGCGCCGTCAAGCAGATAGTCTGGGTCGAGCGGCGTTTGGCAGGGTTTTTCGTGACTTTCGCGCAAGAGACATTCCGATCGGGGAACGATCGTCAGCCCTCTGCGGCATTGTTGCCGGTCTCGCTGACGATCGTCGTGCCGACCTTCCGGCGCGAGGCCTATCTGCCTTCGCTCTTTGCTGCGGTTGCCGCCGAACGGGCGTCGGTTCCCGACCCGGTCGACCTCGTGCTTGTCGACAATTCGCCGGAAAGCTCTGCCCGGGCGGTCGCCGCCGCTGCCCCCGATTTCGTCCGCTACGTCCACGAACCCCGCACCGGCGTGGCGCGGGCCCGCAACCGCGGTGTGGTCGAGGCGACCGGCAGCCACCTGATCTTTCTCGACGACGATGAAACCCCGGCACCGGGCTGGCTGGCAGCCTTCGCCGCCGCCGCCCGCAGCGGCGCACAAGCCGCCTTCGGCGCGGTTGAACCCCGGTTCCAGACCGCTCCGCCCGACAGCCTGCGCGCGCCCCTCACCCGGATCTTCAGCCGCACCCTTCCCGCCCCTGCGGGCGCGGAAGTCCAGCACCTGCGCGCCTACCTCGGCTCGGGCAATTCGATGTTCGCCCGGTCGACCCTCGCGCTGGTCGATCCGCCCTTCGACCCCGCCTTCGACCAGGGTGGCGAGGATGTCTGGCTCTTCCGCCATCTGGTCGAGGACCACGGGATCGCGATGCTGTGGTGCCCCGCGGCACTTGTCCATGAAATCGTCCCGGCAAACCGCGCCACTCTTGCGTTTCTTCGTGCCCGCCGCTTCGGCGACGGCCAGTTGCGCTGCCTGGTCGAAAGCGGCCGCGGGGGCGCGGCAGGCGCGGCCCGTGTCGCGCTGTGGATGGCCGTCGGGGCCGCACAGCTCGCAGGCCACGGCCTTGCCGCCCTTGCAACCCGCCCGTTCTCGGCCGCCCGCTCCGTCCGCCATCAGCTTTCCGCCGTCGGAGGTGCCGGAAAGCTGCTCTGGTGGCGGCGCAGGCTTTCGCGGTAGGACCCCGGCATGACCGACGCCTCCGACACCCGCCCCGTGGCCTATCTGACCGGTGACTACCCCAAGGTCTCGCACACCTTCATCCTGCGCGAGGTGAACGCCGTCCGTGCCGCCGGCGTCCCCGTGATCACCTGCTCGATCCGCCAGCCCCCGGCCTCTGAATTCAAGGGGACCGAAGAACAGCAGGCCCGCGCCGAGACCTTCTACGTCATCGCCGCCGCACGGAACCCGGCCCGGCTGCTGAAAGCCCATGCCGACGCGTTCATGCGCTCGCCCGGCACCTGGGTCTCGACACTTGTCCTGGCCATCCGGATGCGATCCCCCGGCCTCAAGGCCTTTTTCTGGCAGCTCTTCTACTTCCTTGAAGCCGGGGTGCTTGCCGACCACCTGCGCGCCAACCGTGCGCGGCACCTGCACAACCACTTCGGCAATTCCAGCTGTTCGGTCGCCGTCCTTGCCGCGAAACTGGCCGATATTCCCTTCAGCTTCACCGAACACGGCCCGGCGATCTTCTTCGAGGTCGACCGCTGGTCGCTGCCGGAAAAGATCGCCCGCGCACAGTTCGTCGTCGCCATCACCCATTTCTGCCGCTCGCAACTGATGCTGTTTTCCGATCCCGTCCATTGGCCCAAGATCGCGATCGTCCATTGCGGTCTTGATCCTGCCCTCTACACCCGCGCCACCGCCGCCTTCGGCAAGCGCGTCGCCTTCGTCGGCCGCCTCGACCCGGTGAAGGGCGCGCTTCTGTTGATCGAAGCGATGGCCGCGGTTCTGAAAACCCATCCCGACGCGACGCTGACCCTTGCGGGCGACGGCCCTGCCCGCGCCCCGGCCGAGGCCCGCGCCAAGGCGCTTGGCCTCGCGAACGCGGTGCGGTTCGCGGGTTTCTTGACCCAGCCGCAGGTGGCCGAGCTGCTGGCCAATTCCGACATGCTGGTGCTGCCCTCCTTCGCCGAGGGCCTGCCCGTCGTCTACATGGAGGCGCTGGCGTCCGGCATCCCCGTCGTCGCCTCCCGCGTGGCCGGCGTGCAGGAACTGGTCGAAGATGGCGTGACCGGTTTCACCGTGCCACCCGGCGATGTGGTGACGCTGGCCGACCGCATGTCGCGCCTCATGTCCGACCCCGAGCTTGCCGCGCGGATGGGCACCGCCGGCCGCAAGGCGGTCGAACGCGAACACGACATCGCCCGCGAAGGCGCCTGGCTGGCCGACCTCTTCCGCGCCGGCGGCCCGAACGGCAAGCTGCGCCCCTGACCGCCGCTCTTCGGTGATCTCGTCGCGCGTCGCTCCCGGCGGCGAGAAGCCGAAGGCGCACGAGGCGCAGCCGGCACGCCGCCGCTACTTGTACTCGATCAGCCGCGCCTGCCGCCTGCGCAACCGGTTCCCCCAATACTGGATCACGCCCAGGGCTTCCGGCACTTTCGCCAGCACCATGAAGACCCCGCGCACCCAGCCATGGCGCCGCCCGAGTCGCAGCATCTGCAAGGGATAAAGCAGCAACAGCGTCAATGCCCATGGGCTGACCCACGCACCCAGCACAGCCAGCAGCGGCAGCACCGCCCCCCAAAGGACCGCCCGCCGTGTCTCCAAGACCCAGAGGCGCTCGGGCGGGGCACCATGCAGCGCCGCCCCTTCGGCAAAGGCGTGTCCGCCACGCCGTGCCCGCTTCCACCACTGGCCAAGCCGTGTCATCGCCGCGTCATGCAGCGTCATCTCCTCATCGATCCGCCAGATCTGCCAGCCCGCCGCCCGCAGCCGCACGCACAGTTCCGGTTCCTCTCCCGCGATCAGCTTCGGGTCATAGCCACCGACCGCCTGCACCGCCGCGACCCGCATCAGCGCATCGCCGCCGCAGGCCTTGGCCTGTCCCACCGGAGTATCCCACTCCGCATCGCACAGCCGGTTCCAAAGCGAGGCCGCCGGCCGGACTTCCCGCCGCCTGCCGCAGACGACTCCCGCCTCGGGATGCGCGTTCAGGAAGGCTTCCGCCGTCGGAAGCCAGCCCGGCTGCACCACGCAGTCGCCGTCGACGAACTGCACGAATTCCGGCGCGCCCAGTTCCACCAGCCGGGCAAGCCCCGCGTTGCGCGCCCGCGCCGCGGTAAAGGGGACCGCCATGTCCAGCGCCACGACCTCGGCACCGGCGGCCCGCGCCGCCGCCACGCTGCCGTCGGTCGACCCCGAATCGACGTAGATCATCGGCCGCGCATCGACCGGGAAGGATGCAAGACAGGCCACCAGCCGCGCGCCCTCGTTGCGTCCGATGATCACCGCGCCCACTGCGCCGGAAACGCGAAGCGGCTCGGTCACGCCGGGACCTTGGGGGCACTGCAGCTCATGGCGCCACAATGCACAAAACCGGTCGCCTTCCAAGGCCCGCAGGACGATCAATTCTCCTGTCAGGCGCCGGATCACCGCAGACTTGGCATTTTCCTTGCGCCTCAGACCCGCTAGAAGGAATGCAGTCAAGCGCGTCCGGACGAGATTTCATGCCCAACCTGTTTGCCTATCTGGTCCTGCTCAGTTCGCCGCTTGCCGCCGTGGTGCTGTTCCGCGTCCTCTCGCTGGAACGCGCCCTGGTCTGGACCATCATCGGCGGCCACCTCCTTCTGCCGTCCGGCACCTCGATCAAGTTCCCGATGATCCCGGCCATCGACCGCGAGCTGGTCCCGGCCCTGTCCGCCTTGGTTCTTTGCGCGCTGATCTCGCCCCGGATGACATTGTCCCTCGACGGCGTCTCCCGCGCCGGTCGGCAGGTGCTCTATATCCTGTTCGCACTCGTCATCGTGACCCCGGTCCTCACGGTCCTTTACAACACCGAGCCCGTCATCGACGGGAGCCTGTTCCGGCCGGGCCTGCGGCTTTACGACGCCTGGGGTCTGATCTCGGTGATCCTGGTCGCGTTGATCCCGTTCTGGCTTGGCCTGCGGTATCTGAACACGCCCACCGGGCATCGCGCCCTGCTCGAGGCCATCGTCATCGGCGGGCTGGTCTATACTTTCCCCGCGCTGCTCGAAATCCGGATTTCCCCGCAGCTGCACACCTGGGTCTACGGCTTCTTCCCCTCTGATTTCATCCAGCAGATGCGCGCCGGCGGCTTCCGCCCGATGGTCTTTCTCAACCATGGCCTGATGCTGGGCATCTACTTCTGCATGGCGATCATTTCGGCCGCCGTGCTGTACCGCGAGGCCCGTCGCGAGGGTCGCACGGCCTCCGGCTGGCTTGCTGCCGTCCTCTGGATGACGCTGGTCCTGATCCTGGCAAAAAGCCTCGGCGCGCTGGTCCTTGCGGTCGTCTTCACCGCATCCGTCTTCATGTTCGGTCGGCGGGTGCAAGTCTGGCTGGGATTGGTCGTCGCGGTCGTCGTGATCCTCTATCCGATGCTGCGCGGGGCGGGCTGGATTCCGGTGAACACCGCCTATGATCTGGCGGCGATGGTCAGCGAGGACCGGGCCGCTTCGCTCAAATTCCGGCTGGACAACGAAGACGCGCTGTTGGCAAAGGCCAACCTCAAGCCCGTGACCGGCTGGGGCAGCTGGGGCAGGAACGCGCTTTACGACCCCGAGTCCGGGCAGATGACCAGTGTCACCGACGGCATCTGGCTGATCTACATCGGCGTCTATGGCTGGCTGGGCTACATCGGCCGCTTCGGGCTTCTGACCGCGCCGATCCTGCTGTACGCCATAAGACGCAAGTCCTTCGGGCCGTCCTATATCACCCCGGGCCTGATCATGGTGCTGTCGGCGCTGCTTGTCGACCTTCTGCCCAACGCCGGACTGGTCAACTACGTCTGGCTGATGGCCGGTGCCGTTGCGGGCATCGCGGTCTGGCGTCCCGCCGCCGCCGCAGCCCCGGTCGCCTCTGCTGCAACCGACGACACGGGCGACGCAGCGCCCGCCCTGTCCGGCGGCCTTCGCGCGAGCTGGCTGATGGCCGAAGCGGCCGCCCCGACGACAGGCCGTCGCAAGCGATCCGATCTGCAAGGCAGCAGGCGATGAAATCCATCACCGCGCCGGGCTCGACAGGTCCGGCGACGAAACCCTTGCGCATCGGTCTGGTGACTCCGGCCTGGCCCGGCACAGAGACGGCGAACGGCATCGCCTCGGCGGTGTCGCATCTTGCCGGCGGACTGACCGCCATCGGGCATGAAGTCACGATCATCGCCCACTGGGTCGATGCGCCCCATGCCGATCCCCGTGTGATCGCGGTTGATGAAAAACCGCTGCCGCTGATCGGTCGGCTTCTGTTCCGCCTGTTTCCCGACCGGGTCATTCGCCGCGCGACGATCGCGCGCATGACCAAGGCCGTGCGCCAGGCCATTGGCCGACACCGGATCGACGTCCTCTTGATGGAGGAAAGTTTCGGCTGGGCCGGTGCGCTGCGCCGCGCGCTGCCGATCCCGGTGATCGTGACCCTGCATGGGCCACACTGGCTGCACCGCGCGAAACCGGGGCGGCCCCGGCGTGGCCCCGACGCCCGCCGCGAAAACTGGGAGGCCGCGGGCCTGCACCGCGTCGACGGGCTGATCGCGCCATCCCGTTCGGTGCAGGACCAGACCGCAGTGGAATGGGGCCTGCCCGATCTGCCCATCACCGTGATCGGCAATCCTGTCAGCCTTGACGCAACGGCAGCCCCGGCGGCCCGGCTGACGGACCCGCATCTGCTGTTCGTCGGACGCCATGACCGGATCAAGGGTGCCGATGTGGTCCTCGCCGCCTTCGCGCGCATCGCGGCCCGGCACCCTGCGTGCCGCCTGACCTTCGTCGGCCCGGACGGCGGCATCGCGCAGCCCGACGGATCCACCCTCCACTTGCCCGAGGCGATCGCCCGCCTGCCCGCAGCGCTGCGCGACCGGATCACGGTTCTCGGCCGCAAGTCGCGCGCCGAGGTCGAGGCGCTTCGGCGCCGCCACCCGATCACGATCATCGCATCGCGCTACGAAACCTTCGGTGTCGCCCTGATCGAGGCGATGTCGGTGGGCGCGGCTGTCGTCAGCACCCGCGTCGGCGGCTGTGCCGAGATCCTGCGCGATGGCGAGACCGGACTTCTGGTTGCTTCCGAGGACGCCGGGGCCATGGCCGAAGCCTGCCTGCGGCTGCTGGATGACCCCGGCCTCGCCCTCCGTCTCGGCCGGGCCGCGCAGGCTGATGTCGCGGCCCGCTTTGCGCCCGAAACCATCGCGCGCGAGGTCGTGGCCTTCCTCGCGCCGATGCTGGGGAACCGCTAGATCCCCAGCTTGCGCAGCCGGTGGCCAAGGCGGCGGTAGATCACCGGCGGCAGCAGGTTCTGCATCACCTGGTGGCGCGCTTCCAGCCGGTCCACCTGGTCCTTCGTGCCGGGGCGCGGCTTGAACAGCGTGGTATGCGACACTTTCGTCGAATCCCAGGTTGCCGTGTAGTAGTAGAGCGCGATCGACATCCGCGGCTCCTTGTCGGGATGGTTGACCGGCTCGGGGTTGCCGTGCCAGGTGTTCGACCCGGTGTTGAAGCAGCACATCCGGTTGAACAGCGGCACGAAGCCCGCGACCTTGGCGGTCATGTCGTCGTTCCAGACCTCGAACGAGCCGCCGTAGTCTTCCTTCCAGTCCTTGTTCAGATAGATCAGCACGTTCAGCCGCCGTTCCAGGTTCAGCTTGCCCTGGCGGTTGAAGTCGGCGTGGATGTCCAGATGCCCGCCGTTCGACACGACATGGATGCCGCCGCCCGCGTAATACGGGTCGGGGATCAGCCCGTCGATCCCGGTCAGTTCCTCCAGATAGGCCAGGAACGCCTTGGAGTTCAGCGAATGGAACAACGCGCGGGTGTAGGGCCCCAGCCGTTCCGGCATGTAGGCCGCCTTCAGCTTTTCCTGCGGCCGGTTGAAGAAACTTTCCGCGGCAGGCAGGTGGCGCAGTTCTTCCCGCACCTTGTCCAGAATTTCCGGCGGCATGAAATTGTCATAACAGCCGTAGGGATAGGGCTTCTTCGCGCGGTAGGCCTCGGCAGCGGCCTTGCCGTATTCGCGTGCGCCATCGGCGTCGATCAGCAACGTTTCGGGGTCAATGGGTAGGGTGGCGACGGTCATAAAGAACCTCTCAGTCTTCGTCTGTCAGAACTTTGCGTGGACAGGCCGCGGCACCGCGCGGACCCGGGCGGCGGGGATGTCGCGTTCATAGCGTAGCATGTGCTTCCTCGGCTCCCCCTGCGACCATGCGCCGGAACACCTCGTTTCCAGCCAGCAACTCGTCATAGCTGCCCTGAGCCAAGAGCCGGCCCCGGTCCATCAGGAAGATCGTGTCGCAGGTCTTGACCGTGGTCAGCCGGTGCGCGATCAGGATGATCGTCTTGTCCGCGCGGATGCGGTCCACCGCCTCCATCACCACACGCTCGGTGATGTTGTCCAGGGCCGAGGTCGCCTCATCCAAGATCAGCAGCGTCGGGTCGCGGTACAGCGCGCGCGCGATGCCGATGCGCTGCCGTTGCCCGCCGGAAAGCCGCACCCCGCGTTCGCCGACAAAGGTCTGATAGCCAAGCGGCAGGTCGGACACGACAAAGTCGTGCAGCGCCGCGACCCGCGCCGCGCGCTCGACCGCGGCCATGTCGATCTCGTCCTTCGGGACGCCGAAGGCGATGTTCGAGGCGATCGTGTCATCGGTCAGGAAGATCGCCTGCGGCACATAGCCCAGCGTCCCCTGCCAGGCGCGCAGGTTCTCCGGCGTGATCGTCTCGCCGTCCACCCGGATCATGCCGTCATCCGGCGTCAGAAGCCCCAGGATCAGATCGACCAGCGTTGTCTTGCCCGCCCCCGTGCCGCCGACGATGCCCACCGTCGTGCGCGCCGGAATCACCAGATCGACCGCGCGCAAGGTCGGTTTGTCGGCCTGGGCATAGGCGAAACTCACCTTGGCCAGTTCCAGCTCACGTTCCAGCTTCAACGGCTCCGCCCGCGTCGCGTCGGCCAGCGGCAGCGGCGGAGTGGACTGGAAATCCGCCACGATGGCGTTCAACACCGGCGTCGCCCCCCGGATCGAGACCAGCGCGTGATAGATCTGCTGCAACGAGGGCAAAAGCCGCATCGTCGAGAACGCGATCACCCCCAGGGTCGGGACGATGTCGGTGACATTGCCGCCGTTTTGCAAAAGCAGCAGCAGGATCAGCGCCAGCATCGTGCCGAAGGTGATCGCCTCCAGCGCAAAGCGCGGCAGTTCCGACATCACACCCATGGTCGCACCCGACTGCGCCGCCTTCTGCGCCGCGGCCGAATAGGCGCGGGCATAGGTCGCCTCCAACCCCATGACCTTGATGTCCTTGATGCCGCCCGTTGCCTCTTGTGCGACCAGAAACCGGTTCTCGAAGGCGTCCATCATGTCCTGACCCAGCCGGTGCAACCGCCCCCGGAAGCGCAGGTAGATCAACCCATAGCACAGCCCCAGCACCCCGCCGGAAAACAGCGTGACCAGCGGGTTGACCAAAAGCAGGAAGAACAGGATCGCCGCCACCAGAAGGCTGTTCGACACCAGCCGCAAGCAGGGCAGAATCACCCGGCTGACCAGCCCGTCAACCTCGTTCAGCACGTTCTTTTCCAGCTCGGCGCTGTTGCGCTGCAGGAACCACGGATACGGCTGGCTCAGATAGGCCGCAAGAAGACGGCTGGAAATCGTGTAGCCCCGCATCGTCGAGAAGCGGATCGTCGCATAAGTTCCCGCCGCCTTGATCGCCAGGCCGATCATCACCACGCTCAGGACCGCGATCGCCAGTCCGACCTGAAAGCTGAAATCGGTCGTCAGCCCCGAGATTTCGGACAGATAGGACAAGGTGCGGCCGGACCGGATCGTCTCCGGCGCCGCCAGCACGTTCAACAGCATCAGCACCGCCGAGATCCCGGCGATTTCCGCGGCGGCGACCAGGACCATGACCCCGGTCAGAAACCAGAACCGCCGCCTCTCGGTCGCGTCGAACAGAGAAAACAGCTTGCGAAAGATCTCGATCACCTGGCGTCCTCATGGCCTGCAGCCGCAATACCTTGCTTGGCCGGAATGACAAAAGAAAGGCAATCCTCGTCAAGTTCCGGGATTGCTGCGACACTTCGGATGCCCCATTTCCGCCACATTGCTGCAGCGCAGCAGCCAAGGGCCGGTCCGATCCGCGACAACGGCGCAAAATGTCCTGCCATTGTCTGCCGATCCCTGGTGGAAGCCATTGTTTTCATGGCCTTGGCCAAGCGTTCCGGGCCGCGCGGAGGATTTTCCTCCTCAGGTTGTATCTTGCGCGCGCCAGCATCACCGCGGCCCCCCCGTTTTGCCCGGGGCCAGGTCACGCCGGACCGGCAGAAATGCTTCGATGGCACGACCAACTTTAACCAAGACCCGGCCTTATTCCTGCCACGCATGACGAGCACGCTGATCACAGTCTTCGCGTGGAGGTTGCGCACTATGCTTGCCGGTTTTCTCGTCTTGTCCGCAGTAGCAGGGATCGTGGCAATGGGCGCGACCATCGCCCTGTCCATGCCGATCTGGGTGACGCTGGCCGTCTATCCGACCATCGGCAGCCTGACGCTTCTGGTCTGCGCCATCACATGGAGCGGTCGGAACACTGCCGCCGCTCGGGACAGTCGCCTGCAACAGCAGCATTCGCACGGTTGACCCGCCAGATCCAAAGCCGGACCCCGGGCGGACCGCCATGTCGGCGGAATTTGCCACCGCAGCGCGAAATCCTTCGGCCAAGTTTCGCCAACAGTCTGACATACCGTCCAGTCTGGGAAAATGAGTCACTCTTCGCATCTCGACATACGCCCCGAGTAGCCTAATCTACGCTCTTGACGGGGGTCAGCTACGGCACGACGATTTCTCCGGTCAGGGAGACTGGGATGGCAATGGGGCTGCTTCTGATCGCGATGTTTGGCGCAGCCGGCGCGTCAGTGACCCTGTTCGTCTATGACTTCCCGCTTTGGGCCGTGGCGCTGGCCTATCCCGTTACCGGCATGGTCATTCTTCTGCCTGGCGTCGCCTTTGTTGGCTGGATCCGTCTCCACCGACCCCAATCGCAGGTTTCCCAGCGCCTTACTTCCCAGTCGCCCGCAGCACCACACCCACAGTCGCCAGCAGGATCTTCAAATCCTTGAAGAACGACAGGTCGCGCTCATATTCCGCGTCAAACTCGGCGCGCTGCGCAAAGGTCGACTGGTTGCGATCGGAAATCTGCCAGGTTCCCGTCAGGCCCGGCCGCAAGGCATAGTAGGCGCTGCCTGGGTACAATTCCTGCTGGTCAAGCATCATCGGACGCGGCCCCACAAGGCTCATGTCGCCGATCAGCACGTTCCACAGCTGCGGCAGCTCGTCCAGCGAGCTTTTGCGCAGGAACTGTCCGAATTCGGTGATGCGCGGGTCATGCGACAGCTTCTGATAGGCGTCCCACTCCCGCCGTGCGGCCTCGTCCGTCCGCAGGTGGTCCCGCAGACGCTCTTCCGCGTCCGGCACCATCGTCCGCAGTTTCCACAGCCGGAACGTCTTGCCGCCCAGCCCGACCCGCTCCTGGGTGAAGAACGGCGCGTTGCCCGAGGCTTTCAGCACGGCGGCAAGCACCAGCACGACCGGAAGCACGATCGGCAACGCCATCAGCACAAAGCCGACATCGAGAACACGTTTCAGAACCCTGCGATACAGCGGCTCACGCCGGGCGCGCATCCACCCGTCGCTGACGGTTGCGGACGGGCGTTCAAAGTCATTCTCACTTATTCCAGAACGAACGTCCATCCGCAACGCCTCCGCAAGGGTGCCAATCGCTAAGCCAAATTTTAAGGGTTCGGCGTTATCACGCCGACCCGAAATAGACCGTTGCACTCGTTACTCCACCTTACTCACTGTCACTCTTCTAGCATCCGGGTGCGCTTGCCGCAATGTGGTCCTCGGTCGGAACCGTCCCGGAAAGTGGTTACTTCTCATTGGGTTACACGCTATGGTTGTGCTCCTGCCCCGTTCTTCGCAGGGATCGAGACAACCCGCTTTCAGCACCCGAAGACGCCCGCCACCGCGCTTCAAACCCGGCGCGGAAGCACCGCCATGATTTCCCTCGCCTTTTAATCATTGCCTTCCGAACGCCTTTGTGCGGGCATCCTACCCCCGCTCGCCGGGGGTGTCGCAAGTCGGGTTTTTCCTCCGTTTTGGGGGGGTGAATTATGCCAGTTTCCGAAACGGTGAATTTTCCGTTAAAGTGTTCCGGTAACCACAGTTTCCGGCGACGGCGGCCCGAATTCGCGCCGTTTTCGGCTTCCGGTCACCGAAGTGCGATTCGTCGCCGCCCTGCGCTCAAGGGGTGGCGGCAGCCGTGCGGCGACGCAGCGCGACAAGCACGACCAGAGTCGGGCCCGGCAGTTCCAGAAGCCAGTTCACCTTGATGCCCGCGATCGTGCTGCCCAGCAGCACGTCGACATTGTGAAGGCTTGCCGCGCGGATCGCCACGAACAGGAAGACGAAGCCCAGGCCCAGAAACGCAGGCCACACCCGCAGGAGGATCCCGCGCAACAGCAGCGCCAGCAGGCCCAGCGCCACGACGCCTCCGGCGGCGATCAGGTAGACAAACACCTCCTGCACGATCCGGCGCGTGTCATACCAGCCGGACAGCTGCGCATGACAGCGGGCGATCACGGTCAAAAGCGACTGCAGGTCCAGTTGCTTGTTGATCCCCAGTGCCAGCATGAGCCCGGCACCACCCCACCAGAAGATCCGCTCGCGCCGGGTGCGGGGATCCGGCTCCGGCATCGCCCGGGCCGCCGCCGCCGCCGCAAGCGCCGCGGCCAGATAGACGACCACGGTCAGCCAGCCCACCCAGTTGTTGTCACCCAGGCCCGGGCTCCATTGCGCGAAGGCGCAGGTCAGGGTCATGCGCATCAGGCCCATCCGGTCACCGACATTCCGTCACCCGGCGCGGCGGGCGTTCACCCAGGCCAGAGCCCTTCGCACCGCTTCGCGTCGCCAGCGCAGATGCCGGCGACGTTGCGCCTTATCTTCGGACGGAAAGACGATGCGCTGGACATCCGCCGCCACGGCATCGTCGCCGGGTGCGGCACCGGCGGGCACCCAGGGCAGAAAGCGTTCCGACGTCGGCCACTGATAGCTGTCGAACCAGGTCCAGGTCCCGGTCCGCTTGTAGATCCGGGCGATCTCTTCGGCAAATGCGGCGTCAATGGCCATTGGCGGCGTCGGCCGACCAAAGTAGCGCAGGTTGCGGTGCATCAGCACTTCGGACTTCGGCGCAACATAGGCCGGAACCCACAGCCGGAAGCCCATTTCGTCCGCAAGACTGGCCACGACGCGAAAGACCTGCACATGGTCCTCATGCCCGTATTCGCCCCAGGGTCCGTGCGCGATCACGTTGCGCATCCCTGTCAGCCGCGGGTGCAGCGCCTTGCGCATGGCCGCAAACTGCGCGCGATAGCGGTCGGCGTCGAAACTCCGCAGCACCCGCAGCACCGGATGCGGGTAAAGCCCATAGTCGGTCTCGCGCGCCTCCGGCCAGGACGCGCTGTCGAACACGCCCGATTCCGTCATCGCCAGCCAATCAAGCGTCGGCAACGGGAACGCTGCCATCGCCGCACGGCGGCCGGCGGTCAGGTCGGGCGCGCAGGGCAGCTCGCCGTAGACCAGCACGATCTTCTCGGCCGCGCGCAAGGCCGAACCGGCCCAAAGCACCTCGTCATCCGGGTGCGCCATCACGATGGCCAACTTCTGCAGGATCTCCGGGACAGGCGCTTTCACCGCGGCGCAACCTTTTCGCCGCTGCGGGCATAGATATCCTCGTAGCGGATGATGTCGTCCTCACCCAGATAGGCGCCCGTCTGCACCTCGATCAGCACGACCGGCACCTTGCCGGGGTTCGCCAGCCGGTGGATCGCGCCCAGAGGCACATAGACCGACTGGTTCTCGCTGAGGAGCTTCACCTCGTCGCCGACCGTGACCTGAGCCGTTCCGCTGACCACGATCCAGTGCTCGGCCCGGTGGACATGGCTTTGCAGGCTCAGGGCCGCGCCCGGCTTCACCACGATCCGCTTGACCTGAAAGCGGTCGGCCAGCGCCAGCGTCTCGAACCAGCCCCAGGGCCGGTGGTCGAGCGGGAAGACCTCCGCCTGCCGCACCGACCGCGCCTTCAGCTGCGCCACCGCCGTCTTCACATCCTGCCCCCGCGACCGGTCGGCCACCAGCACCGCATCGGGCGTCGCCACGACGATCATGTCCTGCAGACCGATGCCGACCACATGCTGCGCCGCGCCATCGGATCGCAGCAGGCTCCCCTTGCAGTCGATGGCCGTCACCGCCCCCTGCGCCACCGTGCCAGCCCCCCTGCCACCATGCTCGCGCCAGACTGCATTCCAGTCGCCAAGATCAGACCAGGCCGCGCCCAGCGGCACCACCTCGACGTTCGCGGCCTTCTCCATCACCGCATAGTCGATCGAGACGTCCCGGACCGCTGCCCAGGGCCCCTCGGCCAGCCGCAGGAACTCCAGATCCGTCCGCGCGCCCGCGACCGCCTCGGTCACCGGACCGGTCAGGTCGGGCGCATGCGCGGCAAAGGCCGCGACCAGCACCCTGGCCGACATCAGGAAGATGCCCGCGTTCCACAGATACCGGCCCTCGGCCAGCATCGCCCGGGCCTTGTCCAGCGGCGGCTTTTCAACGAACCGCGCGACCTTCTGCGCCTCTCCGTCCACCGGCACCGCGCCAAGCTCGATCCAGCCATAGCCGGTCTCGGGCCGGTCGGGCCGGATGCCGAAGGTCACGATCTGCCCGTCCCGGGCACGCGGCACGCCCGCCGACACCGCGGCGCGGAAGGCCTCAACGTCCGGGATCGAATGGTCGGTCGGCATCACCAGCATCAGCGCATCCGGATGCTCCGCCGCCAGATGCAGCGCCGCCGCCAGAATCGCCGGACCGGTGTTTCTTGCCTCGGGCTCGATGAGGATCGCGCCCGGCCGGATCCCGTCCGCTGCCAGTTGCTCGGCCACGATGAAGCGGAAATCCGAATTCGTCAGCACCAGCGGGCGGGCGACGTCCGGTGCACCCTGCATCCGTCCGGCTGCCGCCTGGAACAATGTCCCCGGCCCGGCCAGCGGCACGAACTGCTTGGGAAAACTCTTGCGCGATACGGGCCACAGGCGGGTGCCCGACCCGCCGCACAGAAGAACCGGAAAAATCTCAGGCATGACCTGACTGAACTCCAACCTATGTCCTGTCCCCGACCGTTTCGGGTCCGACAGCCGTCGCGAATGTCTCGGCGCAAGTCTGGGCCATATTAAGCCCAGAATCGGGCAGAGGAGATACGAAATTGCACATCATGCGCAACCTGACCCGCGACCGGCCCGCCGGGTGCGGTCCCGCGCCCACGGCCGGGGGGGCATGGGTCTCGCTCAGGCTGCGAATCCCTACCGCCGCACGCACCATATATGGTGATGTCGCGTCTCCGCTCCCGCTGTGACCGGATAGCACAACCGAAGCGGCCCGCGCCCCGAACCGCCTTCCCCTCGCGCAGTCCGCGCCCTATAACCCCCGGCGCGAGCCGAGGAGACCCGCCGATGCGCGAAGCCACCGTCACCCGCAAGACCGCCGAGACCGAGATTTCGGTCACCCTCGACCTCGACGGCACCGGTCGGCACGACTGCCGGACCGGCATCGGGTTTTTCGACCACATGCTGGACCAGCTGGCGCGCCACAGCCTGATCGACCTGACCGTCGCCGCCCGCGGCGACCTGCACATCGACGACCACCACACCGTCGAGGATACCGGCATCGCCCTTGGCAAGGCGCTTGCCAAGGCCCTCGGCGACAAGCGCGGCATCCGCCGCTATGGCCATTTCCGCCTTGCGATGGACGATGCCCAGATCGCCACCGCGCTCGACCTGTCCGCGCGGCCCTGGCTCGTCTGGTCCGTAACCTTCCCCGCGGGGAAGATCGGCAGCTTCGACACCGAGCTTGTCCGCGAGTTCTTCCAGGCGCTGTCCACCCATGGCGGCATCACCCTGCATGTGGATCTGGTCCACGGCCTGAACAGCCACCACATCGCCGAGGCCACGTTCAAATCGGTCGCCCGCGCGCTCCGCGAGGCGATGGAGCCCGACCCGCGTCTCGGCGATGCGCTGCCAAGCACCAAGGGCGCGTTGTGAGCCTGACCGTCCTTGTCGACTACGACTCGGGCAACCTCCACTCTGCCCTGAAAGCCTTCCAGCGCATGCTGCCGGAAGTTGGCGGCGGCGACATCCTCGTCACCTCCCGCCCCGAAGACGTGGCCCGCGCCGACCGCATCGTCCTGCCCGGCGACGGCGCTTTCCCGGCCTGCCGAGCCGCGCTTGGCAGCCACGGCGGGCTTTTCGAGGCGATCGAGGACGCCGTCACCGCCAAGGCCCGCCCCTTCCTCGGCATCTGCGTCGGCATGCAGATGCTGGCCTCGCGCGGCCACGAATACCGCCTGACCGATGGCTTCGGCTGGATCCCCGGCGAGGTCGTGAAGATCGCCCCCGCCGACCGCACCTTCAAGGTCCCGCACATGGGCTGGAACGACCTGATCCTCGACCGCCCGCACCCGGTCCTCGACGGCATCGCCACCGGCGACCATGCCTATTTCGTCCACTCCTACCACTTCCGGGTCGCCGACCCCACCCAGCGCCTGGCGCATTGCGACTACGGCGGCCCGATCACCGCCATCGTCGGGCGCGACACCATCATCGGCACCCAGTTCCACCCCGAGAAAAGCCAGGCCCCCGGTCTGCGCCTGATCGCGAACTTCCTGCGCTGGCGGCCCTAGACACGCCGCCGGAAGATCGGAGCCAGGCCGCCAAGGGGGGTCACCAGCCCCGCCGCCCGGCACCGGTCCCGGCGGGCCGGCGATCTGGCCCTGTCCAACTCGGAGCAGGCCCCCCCGCAAGGACGCCGGAACGGATCGGTCCAGTCCAAGGCAGCGACAGGGTCCGCTCGCAGGGTCGTGCCGCCGGTCTTTTCATTCCCTCAGCACCGTGCCAAAGACCCCGCCATCCGCGGGGGGCGCAAGATGATCCTTTACCCAGCCATCGACCTGAAGGACGGCAAGTGCGTCCGGCTGCTGCGCGGCGAGATGTCCCGGGCCACGGTCTTCGGCGACGACCCCGCCGCCCAGGCGCTGAAGTTCCAGGACGCGGGCTGCGACTGGCTCCACCTGGTCGACCTGAACGGCGCTTTCGCCGGGCAGCCGGTGAACGCCGCCGCCGTGGAAGCCGTCCTGAAGGCGGTCAGGGTTCCCGCCCAGCTTGGCGGCGGCATCCGCGACATGGCCACCATCGAGCTGTGGCTGCACAAGGGCCTGTCCCGCGTCATCCTCGGCACCGCCGCCGTGGAAAACCCCGCTCTGGTGCGAGAGGCCGCGAGCGCCTTTCCCGGCAAGGTTGCCGTCGGCATCGACGCCCGCCACGGGCGCGTCGCGACCAAGGGCTGGGCGACCGAGACCGACGTGATGGCAACCGACCTCGCCCGCAGGTTCCAGGACGCAGGTGTCGCCGCGATCATCTATACCGACATCGACCGCGACGGCGCGATGCAGGGTCCGAACATCGAGGCGACCGAGGCCCTCGCCCGCGCCGTCGCCATTCCCGTCATCGCTTCCGGCGGCGTCTCCCGCATGGACGACCTCGTCGCCCTCCGCGACACCGGGGTCATTGCGGGCGCGATCACCGGTCGCGCGCTCTATGACGGGGCGATCGATCTTGCCCGGGCGCTGCGGGCGCTGAAGACCTGACCGGGTCCGCTGTCGCCGCGCATCGCTCGGACGATGCCACTCGCCGTCCGCCCTTCGATCAGCGCCATGCCCGGTCCGCGTTTTCCCCTGGCGCCCAGGGTTCCGGGCGCAAGCGGCGATCCCTCGGCTCGGCACGGGCAAGGGACGCGAGGCCTGTGCCCGCGACCGGCCGCCACGGCCAACCCGCTGATCCTGCTTCGCTTCCAGACGTGGTCCCGCCCGGGCGCCGCACCTTGCGATCCCGCTTGCTTTTCCACCCCCCAGGCGGCATCTCTGGCCCCATGCTGAAAACCCGCATCATCCCCTGCCTCGACGTGGCCGACGGCCGCGTGGTGAAGGGCGTCAACTTCGTCGACCTGATCGACGCCGGCGACCCGGTCGAGGCCGCGAAGGCCTATGATGCCGCCGGGGCGGACGAGCTGTGCTTTCTCGACATCATGGCGACCGAGGACAACCGAGCCACGATGTATGATCTCGTGACCCGCACCGCCGAACAGTGCTTCATGCCGCTCACCGTCGGCGGCGGCGTGCGGACCCCCGAGGACGTGCGCAAGCTCCTCCTGGCCGGGGCCGACAAGGTCAGCTTCAACTCCGCCGCCGTCGCTGACCCGGACGTCGTGGCAAGAGCCGCCGACCATTTCGGCAGCCAGTGCATCGTGGTCGCCATCGACGCCAGGACCACCGCGCCCGGAAGATGGGAGATCTTCACCCACGGCGGCCGCCGCGCCACCGGGATCGACGCCGTCGCCTTCGCCCGCATCGTCGCCGCGAAAGGCGCCGGCGAGATCCTCCTCACCTCTATGGACCGCGACGGCACGCGGGCCGGCTTCAACCTGCCGCTGACCCGCGCCATCGCCGACGCAGTCGACATCCCCGTCATCGCCTCCGGCGGCGTCGGCACGCTTGACCACCTGGTCGAAGGCATCACCCAGGGCCACGCCTCCGCCGTCCTCGCCGCCTCGATCTTCCACTTCGGCAGCTTCACCATCGGCCAGGCCAAGGCCCACATGGCCGCCGCCGGCATCGCCGTGAGGCGGCCATGACCCTGGAAAAGCTCGCCGCCGCCATTGCCGCCCGCAAGACGGCCGACCCGGAAACCTCCTGGACGGCCAAGCTGCTCGCCAAGGGGCCGGAGAAATGCGCCGAGAAGTTCGGCGAAGAGGCCGTCGAGGCGATCATCGAGGCCGTCAGGGGCGACCGCGCCCGGCTGACCGCCGAGGCGGCGGATGTGCTCTACCACCTTCTGGTCATGCTCGCCGCGCGCGACGTGACGCTGGACGATGTCCTGGACGAACTCGACCGCCGCGAGGGCGTGTCTGGCATTGCCGAAAAAGCGCAGCGCTGACCACAGGACGCAAATCTTTTCGAAAAGATTTGCAAAATCCTTCGAAGGATTTTGCCGCTCACAGCCCCAGCCGCGGGATCTCGATCGCCGGGCAGCGGTTCATCACCACCTGCAGCCCCGCAGCCCGTGCCCGCGACGCCGCCGCCTCGTCCTCCACGCCCAGCTGCATCCAGACCACCTTCGCGCCCAGCCGCACCGCCTCGTCGGCCACGGCGCCCGCTTCCTCGCTGCGCCGGAAGATGTCGACCATGTCCACCGGACCGACCTTCGCCACGGCCTCTGCCAGCGTCGCCGCCACCGTCTCGCCCAAAGCCGCCTGTCCCGCCTGTCCTGGATTGACCGGGATCACCCGGTAGCCGCGCCGCTTCAGAAACGCGGCGACCCCATGGCTTGGCCGATCGGGCTTCGGCGACCAGCCCACGACGGCAATCGTCTTGACCGATGTCAGGATGGCGCGGATGTCGGCGTCGCTGCTCATGGTCGCTTCCGATGGAAAAAGGCGCCCGAGGATGACCTCAGGCGCCAAGTCGCGGAACGAGGGACAGTGAAGAGAGTACGGGGTTCCGGTCCCGTGCCTCTCCCTTTCCATTTAGAAATCCGAATGCGAGGTTAAAGACCTGTCGCAAAGACGTGAACGCAAAGCCGCTCATCCGCGCGTCGCCGCATACAGGGACACCGCTGCCGCGTTCGACACGTTCAGGCTGCCAAAGGCCCCGGCAAAAGGGATGCGGGCCAACTGGTCGCACGTCTCGCGCGTCTTTTCCCGCAGTCCCGGGCCTTCGGCACCCAGGACCAGCCCGATGGGCCGCCCGCCCGCCGCCGCGACGGCCTCGGACAGCGTCAGCGGCGCATCGCCGTCCAGCCCGATCAGCGTGTAGCCCATGGCCTTCAGCGCATCCATCGCTTCGGCGAGGTTCGTGACCCTCAGATAGGGCTGCCGCTCCAGCGCCCCGCTTGCGGTCTTGGCCAGCGCGCCGGTTTCGGGCGCAGAGTGGTGCTTTGGCGCAATCACCGCCCGCGCCCCGAACACCTCGGCGGAGCGCAGGACCGCCCCCACATTGTGCGGGTCCGTCACCCGGTCCAGCAGGACGACCAGCGGCAGGCCTTCTCCGGCCGCGCAGACATCCTGAAACCGCCCCCAGTTCAAGGGCTTGACCTCGACCGCCGCGCCCTGATGCACGGATCCCTCGTCGATCGGCACGTCAAACCGGCGCGGCTCCACCACCTCTGGCGTCATGCCCGAGGCCGCGACCGCCGCCTCCAGCTTGTCGAGCGCGTTCTTCGTCACCACCAGCCGCAGCCGTTCGCGCCGAGGGTTCAGCAGCGCATCGCGCACCGCATGCAGCCCGAAAAGCCAGACGGTCTCCCGCGCTTCGGCCTTCTGCCCGCGTTCCTTGTCGACCACCCAGGCCGGTTTCCTGCCACCCGCCGCCATCGCGAAACCCCCGAAAATCCGGCCCGGACCTTGCGGCAGGCCGGTCACCCGATGCAAGCCGAAATCGTGGCGGCCCCGGACGCGTTCGCCCTTGACGCCCATGGCCCCCTTGGTTACACGACCCCCCGGCGGGCGACGAGCTGCAAGGTGCGGCAGGGGACTGTAACTCCCCCGGGGCGACCCACGCCTGGTTCGATTCCAGGGTCGCCCACCATTCCCATGGTGATCAATGACTTAGATTGCAGCGGTCTAGACGATGTGACCGTGCTCCTTTGTGGTTCCTTGCGGACGCGCCTTGGCGCATTGATGCCGTCGTCGGGCGATCACGTCATCAGAACTCCTGTCCGGGGCCGCATCCGTTTTGCGCGGCACCGCACCTGCGTCCGCGACCGGAGCCTGACCGGATTGCGATGCCGTGCGAAAAGGAATCGGTCGAAATCCGCTGCGGTTCGTGTAATGTTAAGTCTATTAACAAGCCAGAGGCCCCGATGGACCGCCGTCAGTTCGCTCTTTCGACCATCGGGCTTGCGACCGCCCTTGCCCTGCCGCAGACGGCCCGGGCCCGGGACCGGCGCTATGGCGGGCCGAATGTCATCCTTGTCCGCTTCGGCGGCGGCGTCAGGCGGGCCGAGACGATTGACGAAGCCGCGACCTGGGCCCCTTACCTGCGCCATGTCCTTGCTCCGCGCGGCACCTTCATCCCCGATCTGCGCATCGACCGGCTTGAGGGCGTGAACACGTCGCACGCCGAGGGCACGCTGAACATCCTCACTGGCCGCTATCTCGCCTACCGCGAACTGCCGGGCGCGGGCGACCAGCTTGAACCGACCGAACCCACGCTTTTCGAATATCTCAGCCGCAGCTTTGACATCCCCTCGCATCAGGTCCTTCTGGTGAACGGCGAGGACCGCCCGCAGGAGGAATTCTTCACCTTTGGCGCGGGCGATCATTTCGGAGTGGATTACCGGTCCGAAATGCTGTCGCTGCACCGCTACAAGCTGTACCGGACCGCGATGCAGCTGGCTGAAGGCAGGCTCGCCGAGGATCAGCTGCGCGCGGTCCAAGCGGAACGCGCGGGCCTTCTGACCAAGGATCCGCGCGGGGCAACCCCAGATCCTTCGCCCGCGGTCGCGGCCTTCTGGGCCCGCTGGCGGCAGGATTTCGGCGACACCGGCCTGAAGAACCCGCGCGGCGACCGGCTGTTGACCGAGCTTGGCGTCCGCGCGATGGCCGAATTGCAGCCCCGCTTCCTGATGGTGAACTATCAGGATCCGGATTATGTCCACTGGGGCAATCCCAGCCATTACACCCGCGCCATCGCCATCATCGACGAAGGGCTGCAGCGCCTTGTCTCGGCCGCCGATGCCGACCCCTTCTACCGTGAGAACACCATCTTCGTGATCACCCCGGATTGCGGTCGCGACGCCAATCCGCTGGCCGAAGTGCCATTCCAGCACCATTTCAACTCGCGCTCCGCGCATGAAACCTGGGCGGTGATCTTCGGCCCCGGCATCGGCCGGGGCATCGTCGACCGCCCCGTCGACCAGTCCGCCATAGCCCCCACCATCGCCGCCGCCATGGGCTTCGCCGCCAATCGCGCCGAAGGCAGTGCAATCGACGGAGCCCTCCTTTGACCGCCGCACCCCCGATCTCCGCGCCGACAGGACGCCCCTGACATGCCCAGCCTCGCCGCCACAGCCGATGGCCCCGGACGCCTGTCCCGTCTTGGCCGACTGATCGTCGACAGCACCGTCGGGACACTTCTGTGCACCGGCCCCGTCACTGCCGTCATCGCCCTTGGCTGGCTGACCCGCCGCCAGAGCCATCTTGCCCGAGCCCGCTTCGGCGCCGTCGAGGATCCCCCCGGCTGGCTTCTTGGTCCCCGCGAAAGGGGCCGCACCGCCCGTGCGCTCGGCGGCCTGGCCGCGAACGTCCGCGCGGGACTGATCGCATTCACCGCCCTGCTTGCCTGGACCCTGCCTTTCACCCTTCCCTGGCTCGGCGCCTGGTGGGCGGGGTGGGAGAACTCGTTCAACAAGGGCTACGAACAGGCCTTCGTCGGTCCCTCGATCTTCCTCGGGGGTGTTCTCCTTGCCGCCCTGATCCTGCCCGCCCTGCCCCTGATGCTTGCCCATCTCGCCACCGAAGACCGTCTCTCCGCCGCGTTCGAGCTGCGCCGAATCCGCTCCCTCCTCTCGCAGGCCGGCTGGCGCGTACCCGCGGTGATGCTTCTGACCAGCTTTGGCGCCCTCCCCTTCGCCGCCGCCCGCGGCCTGATCGCCACGGCCACCGACTGGGCCCCCTGGATCGAGGATCTGACGCCGGACGAGGCGGCTGCCGTAAAGGCCCAGATCGCCCTCGCCCTCGCGGCCGCGACCTTCCTGACTGCCCGGGTCCTGCGCGGCCTCGCCGCCCGCGCCTATGCCTTTGCAGCCCCCCGTGCCGCGGGACTCAGGCCCGGTCTCTGGGACGGCTCGCAGGCCGCCGAGGCCGCCCGGCCGGCCGGACCAGAATCCCGCCTGATGTTCGCGCTTTGCTATGGCGTGGCCATGACCCTGACCCTCCCCCTGTCCTTCCTAATCCTGGCCGGGCAGTTCCTTGACCACGCCTGGTGGCGCTGGATCTTCCACCCCGCGCTGACCCTGCCCTGGGCGGGTTAGGGGGTCCGCCAGCCGCACCGGCCGCTGCGGGCCCCGGCGATCCCCCCCTTGCCCCGGCCTGGCCGGGATGCGAGATCCTTGGTGCCAGCCCCGAGGTCGCGATGTCTGTCTCCACCCGCTTCACCCATGCCATCACCCGCCGCCCCGCAGCCTCGATCACGCGCGGCCTGCGGGCGGTGGACACCGGCACCCCCGACCTTGGCCTGATGCAGGCCCACCATGACGCCTATGTCGCCGCCCTGCGCGAGACCGGCGCGACGGTCATCGAACTTGCGCCGCTCGACGCCTACCCCGATGGCGTCTTTGTCGAGGACACCGCGCTTTGCCTGCCGCAAGGTGCCGTCATCATGCGCCCCGGCGCGCCGTCACGGTTGGGCGAGGCGGCCGAAATGGCCCCCCATCTGCGCGCGCTTTATGCGCAGGTGGTTCAGATCACCGGCAGCGACAGCTTCATCGAGGGCGGCGATATTCTGGTGACCGAAAAGGAAATCCTGGTCGGCCGCTCTGCCCGCACCAACGCCGCGGGCATCGCCGAGCTGAGCGGCCTCGTCGCCCCCTGGGGCCACAGGCTGCACGAGGTCCACACGCCCCCCGGGGTTCTTCATTTCAAGACCGATTGCTCGCTGCTGGATGCCGACACGATCCTGTCCACGCAACGGCTTTCCGCCTCGGGCTGTTTTGACGGCTACAGGGTCATCCCCGTGCCCGAGGGCGAAGAGGCCGCGGCGAACACCATCCGCTTCAACGACCTGATCCTCATGCCCGCAGGCTTCCCGAAGACCCGAGACGCCATCGCCCGGGCCGGCTTTGCCCTGCGCGAGATCGGCAATTCGGAATGCGCGAAACTGGACGGGGGCATGTCCTGCCTCTCGCTCCGCTTCACGCCGTCATGAGCTTCAACATCCTCGCCATCGGGCAGGCCGGACGCCTTGAACACGAAGCGATCCTGCTGGCGGCGTCCCTGCGCCTTTCCGACCCGGGCTTTGCGGGGACACTGTTCGTCGCCGAACCGCAGCCGGGGCCGAGGTGGCAGGGCGACCCCAGGATGTCCGACCGCACCCGCGGGGTCCTGACCGGCCTCGGCGCGCGGATTCTGCCCTTCGAGACCCGCGCCTTCGGCTCCGACTACCCCCATGGCAACAAGATCGAGGCGTTGTCCGCCCTGCCCGACGCGCCGTTCCTGTTTCTCGACACCGACACGCTCGTCACCGGCCCTCTGTCCGCGATTCCGTTCGACTTCACCCGCCCTTCGGCTTCGATGCGGCGGGAAAACACCTGGCCAGGGGTCGAGCTTTACGGCCCCACGCTGCGCGAGACCTGGGCCGCGCTCTACGACCGCTTCGGCCTTGACTTCGCGGCGAGCTGGGACACCACGCACCCGGACGACTACTGGCAACGCTACCTCTACTTCAACGCGGGCTGGTTCTTTCACGACAGCCCCCGCGCCTTCGGCAGCCGCTTTCTCGCCTGGGCCACGACCATCCGCGACACCCCGCCCGAGCCGCTGGTCTGTCAGGAGCTTTATCCCTGGCTTGACCAGATCACCCTGCCGCTGGTCATCCACTCCTTCGGCGGCGGTCGGCCAGGCGCCGATCTCGCGGCGCTGGACGGATCTGCGACCTGCCACTACCGGACGCTGCCGCTTCTCTACGCCCGCGAAGGCGACCGGGCCGTCGCGGTGCTGGAGACGCTGGCCGACGACCTGCGCCCCGTCCTGCGCAACTGGGGGGCTTGGATGCGCATGGTGATCCGGGGCGAAGGCGCCACGGCCCGGGCGCTGTTCGACCGGGCGAACCTGCCCCGCCGCGAACAGATGATCCGCAACACGTTGAAGCGCGAAGGTTTGTGGGTGCGGTAGGCCGGGCTTCGGACCGCCCGCCTGTCACATCTCCGGCGTCACCGCCGGCCAGAGCGACACAAGCTACAGCCCCGACGCCGCCCCCAGCGCCAACGCCCCGGCCTTCGGATTGACCCATTGGAACGCCGCCGCCTGGACAAAGGTCAACGGCCGCGCCTGCAGGCGACCCTTGACGCCGCGCGCCAATTCCCGCCACGCTGGACGAAAAGGAACCCAGATGACGCACGCCTTCACCGCCGACCGGCCCTTGCGCTTTGGCGACTGCGACTTTTCCGGCACCGCCTACTTTCCGGCCTACCTCAATCTCCTGAATGGCGTGGTCGAGGAGTTCTGGACCCAGCTCGGCTGGCCCTGGCACCGCACGATCCCGACCGAGGGCTGGGGCACCCCCACCGTCCACCTGACCTGCGACTTCGCCAAAGCCTCGCGCATGGGCGACGTCCTCACCTTCCGGCTGGCCGTCCTGAAGGTCGGGCGTTCCTCGCTCCGCCTCGCCCATGAAATCCGGTGCGGGGACGACCTGCGCTGGACCGCCGAACAGGTCCTCGCCGCCTGCCGCATCTCGACCTATGCCGCGATCCCCTGGCCGCCCGAGGTCAGGGCCAGGCTTGAAACCCTCATCTAGGCACCGGTCCCCGCCCACCCGCCGCGCCTTCGCGCGACCCGCGCGCTGCCAGGTCGCAGGCCAGCAAACCGCCGCAGATCGCGCGACAGGCATCCTGCCACCGGCGGTGCGGGCCGACATGCCTTCGTCCAGAGCCGCTCCAAACCGCCGACGCAAATCAGAAGACTACGGTTTCCCCATCCATGCCGCCCGCTTTCCCGGCAGTCAGCATGAATCACAGATCCGGCCAGATGTGAATCCCCAGGATTCAACCTGATCGAGAGCGAGTCTGGTGCGGGAAGACAGATTCCTTGAACGGGGAATCTGGCGGCGGGAGGATCCCGCCGCCATCGCATCATCCGGCGCCGATCAGCCGATCGACAGCGCCACAAAGCGCGGGTCGCCACCGCGCCGCACCAGAAGCAGGATCGACTTGCGGCCAGCATCCTTGGCCTCCTTGATCCGGTCCTGCAGATCCTGCAGGCGCACCACCTTCTGCTGGCCCGCCTCGGTGATCAGATCGCCCTCGGCCAGACCCTTGGTGAACGCCTCGGATGCCTGATCTATGTTGGCGATCACCAACCCTTCGGCCGAAGCATCAAGCCCGAGCCGCGCGCGAAGCTCGTCGTCCAGGGGCGCAAGCGTCAGGCCCAGCGTCTGCAACTCGTTCGGTGCCTCGGGTGCCGGAGCAGAGGCCGGCGTCGCCTGGGCCTCGGCCTCTTCGCGGCGGCCCAGGGTGACTTGCAGCGTCTCGGTCTTGCCGGCGCGCATGACGATCACCGGCACGGCCTCGCCGATCGGCGCGTCGGCCACACGGCGGGTCAGATCGCCCGAATCGGCCACTGGCTGTCCGGCAAACTGGGTGATCACGTCACCCGCCACGATGCCTGCATCCTTGGCCGGGCCGGCGGGCACATCCGACACCAGCGCGCCCGAGGCGGACGCAAGACCCATGGAGTCGGCAATTTCCGGCGAAATGTCCTGAATGCGGACGCCCAGCCAGCCGCGCCGGGTTTCGCCATACTGCTTCAGCTGGTCGACCACCTTGGAGACCACGTTCGAAGCCATCGAAAAGCCGATCCCGATCGAGCCGCCGTTCGGCGACAGGATCGCGGTGTTCACTCCGATCACCTGACCGTCCATGTTGAACAGCGGTCCGCCCGAGTTGCCGCGGTTGATCGCCGCATCGGTCTGCAGGTAGTCGTCGTAATTCCCCGACAATTCGCGCCCGCGGGCCGACACGATGCCGGCCGAGGCCGAGAAGCCCTGGCCAAGCGGGTTGCCCATCGCCATCACCCAGTCGCCGACACGCATCAGGTCGGAATTGCCGAAGGTGACGAACGGCAAGGGCTTGCTGCTTTCCACCTTCAGCAGCGCAAGGTCGGTCTTCGGGTCGGTGCCGACGACCTTGGCCTTCAGCCGCTCACGCGAGAAGAACTCGATCTCGATCTGGTCGGCACCCGCGATGACGTGGTTGTTGGTGACGATATAGCCGTCCTCGCTGATCACGAAGCCGGACCCGAGCGCCTCGGACCGTTGCGGGCCGCCCTGGCCGGGGGCACCGAAGTCGTTGAACAGGTCGCCGAACGGGCTGCCTTCGGGCACTGTCGGCATGCCCTCGGCGGGGGTGGCGACCACGGCGCTGGTGGTGATGTTGACAACCGAGGGGCTGATCTTGTCGGCCAGCTCGGCAAAACTTTCGGGGGCACCGAAGCCTTGCGCCTGGCTAGCCGGTGCAAGGTTCAGACCGAAGCCCAGCACCAGCGCCAGAAGCGTGCTGGACCGCAGGGCGGTGCGGATGGATGGCGTGAGATCGGGCACTTTGCAAACTCCAGTTGATCGGGTCAGGCGTCAGAGATCTTCGCGGAGGAAGCCTGCTGCGTCGCTGCCGAACAAACAGTTAGTCAAAGCTTCCCGCAATGCAAACCCCGTCGCGGCGCTTCAAAGGGACGTGAACAGGCGTCTTGTCCGCCGTCACGCCCCCGAAGGTCTCATGCCCCTCGCGCCAGCCAGACGATGACGACACCCAGCGCCAGCGCGCCAAGCCCGATCAGCCGCCGTTGTTCGATGCCCAGCACCGCGATCATCCGCAGCGCATCCTCGACGCGGCGGGGGGTCAGTGCCAGCACCAGCCCCTCCACCGCCAGCACCAGACCCAGCGCCAGGACGAGGTCGCTCACGGCGAGGGTGCAGCCGCACCTGCCGCCGCATCGGCGGCGGCCCCGCGCTCTGACCGCAGATAGTTGAAGAACTCGCTGTCGGGCTGCATCACTATCGACGAATTCGCGCCCTTCAGGCTGACCTCATAGGCGGTCAGCGACCTGATGAACGAAAAGAATTCGGGGTCGCGCGCGAAGGCCTCGGCCAGGATCCGGTTCCGCTCGGCATCGGCCTCGCCGCGGATGACTTCGGCCTGCCGCCGCGCATCCGAGGTCAATTCCACCACCGTCCGGTCCGCTGCGGCCCGCACACGCTGCGCCGCTTCGCCGCCGCGTGCCTTTTCGTCGGCCGCTTCCCGGTCACGCTCGGCCCGCATCCTGGCAAAGGTGGCTTCCAGGTTCTGTTCCGGCAGATCGGTGCGGGTCAGGCGCACGTCGATCACGTCCACGCCCAGGGCCTGCCCCTCGCGTTTGGCGATGGCGAGGATCTGGTTCATCAACCCGGCGCGGTCCTGGCTGAGAACCTGCTCTTGCGTCGAGTTGCCCAGCACTTCCGGGATCGCCTGGCTGAGGATGTTGCCCAAAAGCTGCTGCGCCCGCTCTTCGCCGGCGGTGCCGACCGACTGGCGGAACTCCACCAGATTGACGATCCGCCAGCGCGCGAAGGCGTCGACCACCAGGCGGCGGTCGCTGAGCAGCGTCACTTCGATAGGCTGGGTCTGCAGACCCAGGATGCGGTCCTCGTACAGCACCACGTCCTGCAGCAGCGGCACCTTGAAGCCAAGGCCGGGCGTTTCCTTCACCTGCATGACCTGGCCGAACTGCAGGATCAGCGCCTTCTTCCGTTCGTCCACGATGAAGACCGAGGACAGGATCAGCACCAGCACCACCACGGCGGCCGGAATGAGATAGATCGCGCGCATCAGTTCGACCCTCCCGTCGTGCCGGCCCCTTGGGCGGGCGTCATCCGGCCGAGGTCGTTCAACGGCAGGAAGGGCACCACGCCCTGGCCCGCCTCACCACCCGACACGCCGTCGAGGATCACCTTGTTCATGCCGCCCAACACCCGTTCCATGGTTTCCAGATACAGCCGCCGTCGGGTCACTTCGGGCGCCTTGACATATTCGGTGTAGACCGACACGAAGCGCGCCGCCTCGCCCTGGGCCGAGTTCACCGCCTGCGCCCGATAGGCCTCGGCGTCCTCCATCAGCCGCGCCGCCTCGCCCCGGGCGCCTGCGGTCACCTGGTTGGCATAGGCGTCGGCCTCCTTCTCCAGCCGGTCGCGTTCCTGCTGGGCGGCCTGCACGGCCCGGAAGGCATCGATCACTTCGCGCGGAGGCTGGGCGATCTGCAGGTTGACCCGGATCACCGAGATCCCGGCGCTGTAGCTGTCCAGCGTGGTCTGCACCGCCGTTCGCAGGTCCGAAGCGATCACCCCCCGGTCGCGGTTTAGGATCGGCGACAGTTCCGACCGGGCGATGATGTCGCGCATGGCACTTTCGCTGACCGCGCGGATGGTGATCTCGGGATCGGCCAGGTTGAACAGGTATTTCTCGGGGTCCGAGATGTTCCACACCACCTGGAAGCCGATATCGACGATGTTCTGGTCGCGCGTGAGCATCAGGCCAGAGTCGGCGCTGCCGGGCACCGTGCCGATGTCGGTCGTCCGCTCGCCCGTGACCTGGACCTTCTCGTAGCGCACGATCGGCCAGGGTGCGAAATTCAGGCCGGGATTGCCGACGCCCGCGCTTTCGCCCAGGAACAGCTCGACCGAGCGTTCTTCCGGCCGCACGGTGTAGAAGGACATGAACGACCAGATCGCGATCAGCGCCAGAACCCCGAGGCCGATGCCCTGTTTGGTGAAGATCGGGCCACCCGGTTCGCCGCCCGGACCGCCGGTGCCCCGGTTGCCACGCCCGCCCATCAGGACGCGAAGCTGTTCCTGGCCCCGCTTCATCAGCTGGTCGATCTCCGGGATTTGCGGCCCGCCCTCGCCCCGGCGTCCGCCGCGACGACCGTCGTCGTCGTTGTTGCCCCTGCCGCCCCGGTCATCGTTGCCCGGACCGCCACCGCCGCCCCAGGGACCGCCACTACCTGCCATTATCCACAACCTCTTTCTTCCGTTTTCCCTAAGCTGGTCATATCCGCCGGGAAATCAAGCCATGACGGCCCGCTGTCAGGCGGTCCGCACGGGTTTTCGCATCGTGACCAGTTCCTCGGCCATGGTCGGATGGACCGCGCAGGTGCGATCGAAATCCTCCTTCGTCGCCCCCATCCGGATCGCGATCGCCGCAAGCTGGATCATTTCGCCCGCCTCGGGTGCGACAAGATGGCAGCCAAGCACCTTGCGCGTCGTCTGCGAAACGATCAGCTTCATCAGCACCCGGTCCGGCTTGCCCGCGAAGGCCGTCTTCATCGGGCGGAAGGCGGTCGAATAGACCGCGATCGGTCCTTCGGCGCGGGCTGCCTCCTCGCTCAGGCCGACCGAGCCCAGTTCAGGCTGGGTGAAGACCGCCGAGGCGACAAGCTCGTGGTCGAAGGCCGTCGGCTTCGCGCCGAAGACGGTATCCGCGAAGGCATGCCCTTCGCGGATCGCGACCGGGGTCAGGTTGATCCGGCCCGTCACATCTCCCACGGCGAAGATCGAGGGCACGGCGGTCTGGCTGTAGCGGTCGACGACGATGCGACCGTCGCGACCGAATTCGACGCCCAGACCCTCGAGACCGAGGCCGCCGGTGTTCGGCCGTCGCCCGGTGGCGTAAAGCACCAGGTCGAACTCGCGCTCGGAGCCGTCGGTCGCGATCGCGCGGATGCCAGCAGCGGTCTTTTCCAGCCGCATGACATCCGTGCCGCAATGAATGTCGATGCCCCCCGCGCGCATCGCGTTCGCGACATGGCCGCGCGCCTCGTCGTCAAAGCCGCGCAGAATCTGCGCGCCGCGGTAGAACTGGCTGACCTCGACCCCCAGGCCGTTCAGGATGCAGGCGAATTCGCTGGCGATGTAGCCTCCGCCCACCACCAGGGCCCGCCTTGGCAGCGCGTCGAGGTGGAACATCTCGTTCGAGGAGACGGCAAGCTCGGACCCCGGGAACGCGGGGACGAAGGGCTGGCCGCCGGTCGCGACCAGGATGTGCTTTGCGCTGAATTCCTGCCCCGAGGCCAGCCGCACCCGATGCGCGTCGACCAACGTGGCCCGCGCGTCGTGCACGGTGACGCCCGCCGCCTGCAGCGTGCCGCGATAGGCGGCTTCCAGCCGGTCCAGTTCGGCCTCCAGCCGGGCCCGGAACGTCCGCCAGTCGAACCGGCCCGGCTGCAGGGTCCAGCCATAGGCTTGCGCCTCCTCGATCATGCCGGAAAAGCCCGAAGCGAAGACCATCAGCTTCTTTGGCACGCAGCCCCGGATGACGCAGGTTCCCCCCATCCGGCTTTCCTCGGCCAGGCCCACGCGGGCGCCCCAGTCGCCTGACGCCACGCGTGCCGCCCGCACCCCGCCAGAGCCGCCGCCGATGACGAAAAGGTCGTAGTCGAAGGTCATGATGCGTTCCGTTCGCCGTTGTGCCGCCGTCTTATGCCGCCGTCAGAGCCATGCGGTGATGGCCCGGGGGGGGCAAGACCGTGTTCCCGGGTTCCGGTCACCATCGGGTGACGGGCCGCCTCGCTCCGGACCGGCAAACATTCACTCCAGATCGGCAAAGATGTTGCGGCTTTCGGTCAGATCGACCGAGCCGGTCTCGACCCGGCCCGAGTTGATGTCGCGCACCGTCACCCGCCCGTCGCCATGGCCGATCACCACCACATCGCAGATGTCGATGAAAAGCCCGTTCTCGACTACGCCGGGAATCTGGTTCAGGACCAGGGCAAGCTGCCGGGGATTGCCGATCCGTCTGAGGCTAAGATCCAGAAGGTAGTGCCCCTCGTCGGTCCGCAGCGGATCGCCATTCACCAGCCGCAGCGAGACCTCGCGGCTCATGACATCCAGGCTGTACAGCGTTTCCTCGATCAGCGCCTTGGTGGTCTGCCAGCCGAAAGGGATCACCTCGACCGGCAAGGGGAAGGCGCCAAGCTGCGCCACTTCCTTTGCCGCGTCCGCAATCACGATCATCCGGTCGCTGGCGGTCGCCACGATCTTTTCCTGCAACAGCGCCGCCCCGCCACCCTTGATCAGGTTCAGGTTGGCGTCGAACTCGTCCGCGCCGTCGATGGTCAGGTCCAGCCACTTGACCTCGTCCAGGCCGACGACGGGCAGGCCAAGCCCGCGCGCCAGGTCCGCCGTCCATGACGAGGTCGACACGCAGGTCACCTGCAGACCGTCCTCGCGCACGCGCTCGGCCAGACATCGCACCATCCAGGCCGCCGTGGACCCGGTGCCAAGCCCCAGCTTCATCCCGGACTCGACAAAATCCACCGACCGCCGCGCGGCGGCGAACTTGGCCTGGTCGATGGGTGAAAGTTCGGCAGCCATGGCGAAATCCCCTCTCTGTCGCCCCGGCATAGCGCAAAGGCCGCCACAGGGCGAGAGGCTTCGCATTCGGGCCACGGCAGCCCGGCAGGTTCAGGTCGCCTGGTCCACCGGCAGGACGGCGGTCGCGACCTCGTCCCGGGTCACCGCGGCGTCGCCATCCCGGTCAAGCGACATCAGCGCCCGGAGCGCGTCAGCCTCATCCTCGCCCAAGGCGCGCAGGGCTGCCCTCTGGCCGTCCGCAAGCATCTCGACCTGGCTGACCCGCCCGTCTCGGTCGCTGTCGGCCGCGACGAACTGCCGTTCCATCCGGCCCCGGGCCGAGGCTTTGGCCGCGCGCTGGTTGACCGCGAGCTCGACGCGATCCAGCGCACCGTCGCCGTCAAGGTCCATCGACAACATCCGGCGCATCGCCGTCGCCCGCGCCCCGGCGCGTTCCAGCGCGATGTAGTCCGCGATCCCGTCGGCGGTCAGGCCGTTCGGCCCGCCGAATCCAGCGATCAGATCGGTCATCCGGGCAATGAACCGGTCAGGGTCCGTGCCGACCAGCAGATCCAGCGGCCCGGCCTGCGCCAGCGCACCCCGCGCCAGCCCGATTGCCATCAGCCCCGCCATCGTCGCCAACCGCCCCATCCCGACCTCCGCCACCTGTCCGAGTGCAGCCTGCAGCGGTCAAGGTTGACATCCGGTTAACATGACAGCGCCCCCTGGCCGCAAAGGGTCGCTTTTTGCGCAGCGGTGCCGCAAGACTTGCGCAACCTTGCCGCACCGCTCGTGGAAGACCGCGCATGTATACGCTGCACTATGCCCCGGACAATGCCTCGCTGATCATCCGTCTGGTGCTTGACGGCGCGGGCCTGCCCTATCGCACGGCGCTGGTCGACCGCGCCGCGCGCCAGCAGGACAGTGCTGCCTACCGCGCGCTGAACCCCACGGGCCTGATCCCGGTGCTGGAGACGCCCCATGGCCCGATCTCTGAAACCGGGGCGATCCTGCTGTGGCTCTCGGACACGCACAACCTTGGCCCCGGCCCGGCGGATCCTGATCGTCCCGTCTTCCTGCGCTGGCTGTTCTTTCTGTCCAACACCGCCCATGCCGATCTGCGCCAGATCTTTTACCCGCACCAATATGCGCCCGTCGACGCCCATCGCGCGCATCAGGAGATCATCGCGGCCCGGATGCTGCGCCATTTCGACCTGCTCGAGGCCGCCGCCCGCCGACACGACCGCCTGTTCGCCGCCGCGACGCCTCTGGGCGTCTATACCATCACCCTGACACGCTGGGCCGCCCTGTATCCGGCGGACGCCCCGCGCTGGCTGGATCTTGCGGCCCATCCGGCGCTGGAAGCGCTCGCCCGCGCGCAGGAGGCGCGCGTCGAGACCCCCGTCATCGCCCGGGTCGAGGGGCTGGGCATGCATCCCTTCACCCGGCCCGAACCAGCCGATCCTTCCGAGGGATCGGTGTTTTGATCCCCGCCCCAGAACCCGAGTCCCCTGATGTTCCTCTCCGTCTTCGACATGTTCAAGGTCGGCATCGGCCCCTCGTCCAGCCACACCATGGGCCCGATGGTCGCCGCCGCGCGGTTCCTTGACACGCTGCGGGCCTCGCCTTTCCAGTTTCACGGGCTTCGGGCCTCGCTGCACGGCTCTCTGGCCTTCACCGGGGTTGGCCATGCCACCGACCGCGCGACGATCCTCGGCCTGGCGGGCTTTGCGCCCGACGCCTACGACGCCGAAAAGGCCGACGCCGCCTTCGCCCGCATCCGCGACACCAGGCGGATCGAGGTTCCGGGCCTGCCACCCCTGACCTTCGACCCGCTGAAGGACCTGCACTTCGACTTCGGCCCGGCACTGCCCGGTCATGCGAACGGGATGATCCTCAAGGCCACCGACGCCCAGGGCGACGTGATCCTGCAGGAAACCTACTATTCGATCGGCGGCGGCTTCGTCTTGACCGCGGCCGAACTGGCCGAGGCCGGCGGTGCCAGGGCCAAGGCCCGTGCCGACGTGCCGTTCCCGTTCGAATCCGCCGCCGAAATGCTGGAAATGGCCAAGGCCTCCGGCCTGACCATCGCCGCGATGAAGCGCGCCAACGAGCTAAAGTTCCGGACGGCGCCCGAACTTGACGCCGGGATCGCCCGCCTCTGGCAGGTGATGAACGACTGCATCAGCCGCGGGATGGAGGGGACCGGCATCCTGCCCGGCGGCCTCAAGGTCCGCAGACGCGCCAAGGGCATCCACGACGCGCTGATGGCCGAGCGCGGCCTGAACCTCACACCGCCCCACACGATCAACGACTGGATGTCGCTCTATGCCATGGCGGTGAACGAAGAGAACGCCGCCGGCGGCCAGGTCGTCACCGCCCCCACCAACGGCGCAGCGGGCGTCGTCCCCGCGGTCCTGCGCTACTATCTCGACCACGTTCCGGGCGCGTCCACCGCCAGGATCGGAGACTTCCTCCTCACCGCCGCCGCCATCGGCGGCCTGTGCAAGCACAACGCCAGCATCTCCGGTGCCGAATGCGGCTGCCAGGCCGAGGTCGGCTCTGCCGCCGCGATGGCCGCCGCCGGCCTTGCCGCCGTGCTGGGCGGCACGCCGGAACAAGTTGAAAACGCTGCTGAAATCGCGCTGGAACACCACCTCGGCATGACCTGCGATCCGGTGAAGGGCCTGGTGCAGGTGCCCTGCATCGAACGCAACGGCCTCGGCGCGATCAAGGCGGTCTCCGCCGCCTCGCTGTCCTTGCGCGGCGACGGCCAGCACCTTGTCAGCCTCGATGTCTGCATCGAGACGATGCGCCAGACCGGCCGCGACATGCACGAGAAGTACAAGGAAACCTCGCTTGGCGGCCTGGCGGTCAACGTGCCGAACTGCTGACCCGGCGGACGCCTCCGGCGGGAGTATTTGGGAAATGGGCAAGCCTCATTTGCCCATTTCCCAAATACTCCGGGGTTTGGGGGGGACCCCCCAACAGCCGAGGAGGAGGCGAAGCCCGACGACGAGACAAGAAGTCTTCGCGCCGCAAGGCGCTCTTTCCGCAAACCGCCCCGACCGGCGCGATGTCGCTTCCAGGCAGGCACATTCCCGGCCCGCCCGGTAGGCAGTGGGCATGACCCGTGACACGACCCTTCAAGGCGTCATCCTGATGCTCGCCTTCTGCGTGCTCGCGCCGCTGCTGGATGTCGGTGCCAAGCTCGCCGCCGAAAACGGCATTCCGGTCGGCCAGATCACTGCGGCCCGCTTCATCGTGCAGACCGCCCTGATGTTGCCCGTCGTCCTGATCATGCGCCTGTCCCTGCGCCTGTCGGCACGTGCGCTGGGCCATACCACGCTGCGCGCGCTGCTCCTTCTGGTCTCGACCTTCGCCTTCGTCTCGGGCATCCAGATCATGCCGCTGGCGGACGCGCTGGCGATCGTCTTTGTCGAGCCGTTCATCCTGCTCATCCTCGGTCACTTCCTGTTCGGCGACCAGGTCGGCCCCCGCCGCATCGCCGCCTGCGCCGTGGGCTTTGTCGGCGTCCTGTTCGTGATCCAGCCGTCGCTGGCCGCCTTCGGCCTTGTGGCGCTCTGGCCGCTTGCCACTGCCGTCCTCTTCGCGCTCTACATGCTGGTCACCCGCGCGATCTCGGCCTGGATGCACCCGGTCACCATGCAGTTCCACACATCCTGGACCGGGCTCGTGCTGTCGCTGCCGGTGATGGTCATTGCCGATGGCAGCGGCATCCCCGCACTGGACCCGGTCTGGCCCGCGGGGTGGAACTGGCTCTGGCTGTTCATGGTCGGATTCTGGGCCGCCGTCAGCCATATGTGCATGACCTATGCGCTGAAATTCGCGCCATCGGCCACGCTGGCACCGCTGCACTATCTCGAGATCGTGACCGCAGTGATCCTGGGCTACCTGATCTTCGACGACTTCCCCAACGCGATGACCTTCGGCGGCATCGCGGTGATCGTCGCCTCGGGCCTTTACATCATTCACCGCGAACGCCTGACCGCCAGGGCCAAGGCCAGGACCACCCGTCTCACGCTGCTGCCCGAAGAGCCCTGATCGCCGCATCAAGCCGCCGCCGGGGCAGGATCACCAGCATGCCCCGGCGGTCGAACTCCAGCACCACCCGTCGCGCCGTGACCCGGTTCGAGGTGCCGATCATCCCGTCCGGCGCAAAACCGATGCCGTCAATCGGCCATTCAAGCCCCGCGCTGCGTCCGGTCACCGGGGCCAGCGGAAACAGCGACAGGGGCTCGCCCGGGGCAAGCTCCAGCGTCAGTCGCGGCGGCGCGGCAAAGGCCAGATCCTTCGGGCCGATCAGGATGCAGGCCCGCTCGGCCCGGGCGATCAGCGTGGCCATCGCGGCCAGCCCGTGATCAAGCCGCGCGCCCGCAAAACCAAGGGCCAGAACCAGCGGAGCCTCGATCAGCCGCAGGGCCTTGTCAAAGTCCGTGGTGACCTGCTCGGCCACAAGGTGCTGGCATTCCGACGGAATCGCCGCCCGCGCCCGATCCGAGATCGAATCCATGTCGCCGATCACCGCTGCCGGCGTGACCCCAAGCCGCAGCAGCCGGTCGGCCCCGCTGTCTGCCGCCACCGGCACCGGCGCGCGCGCCAGCGCAAGGGCCAGGTCGCGCGCCGCGAAGGGCCCGCCTCCGGCAAGCGTCACACCGTGGGTTGATTGGACAATCGGCGAGATCATGTAAGACTGTATCCAAATAAGGCAGGTTTCCGGGGGTCCGGCCACAATCAATCCATCAAATTACCCCGGTCTGTCCATGCATTAGGGCGGTGTTCCGGACTATCGTGCGACGACCAAGGCGAAAGGCTGTCCAGTCATGACCAGTGAAAGCAAGATTCTGACCGTATCCTACGGGACTTTCAGCTGCACGCTGGAAGGGTTCGAGAATCCCTTCGACACCATGAAGGCGATTGCCGAATATTTCCGCGATCTCGCGGCCCAGGACCGTCACTTCGGGGCAGAACCGCCGCCCCCGGATGCCGCGATGCTGCACCGACTGGCCGAGCGTGAGATCTCGCGCCTTGCCGCAGCCAAAACCGACGCTGCCCCCCGGGCCGAAGCCGCCGGCCCGGGCGAAGCCGCCGAGGCTGTTGCGCCGCGGATCCTGTTCAACCCCGTCGCCCGCCGGCCCTCGCACGGCCCGGTCGAATCCGAGGCCCCGGTCGGCGAGGATCAGACCGCGGCGGAGCCTGCGCTGCAGGACGCGATCCCCGATGGGGTCGCGGCCAAGCTCGCCCGCATCCGGCGCGCCGTTCACCCGGCGGCCGCGGACCTTTCCGCCCCCGCTTCGGCCCTTCTGGCCGAGACGGCCGCAGAGGAAACCGACCACGCCGCAGCCAAGGCCGACGGCGAAACCGGTGCCGATCCGGTCTTGGACGGCATGCTCGCCGACGACGAAGTCGCGGTCGCGGTCCCTGCCGAGACGCCGGCCGAGGTGCCCGAAACCGCTTGGGCCTGGGACGACAGCCTCGATGCTGACGCCGATGCTGGCGCCATTGCGACCGCCGCGGCTGGGGAGGATGACCTCCGGCCCGTCGCGGAAGCCGAAGCGGACACTCGGGTCGACTCCGAAGCCGTCGGGGAAGATCTGTCCGACCTCGCGGCGCTGGAGGGTGCTTTGTCCCGCGACGGCGTGCTTGCCGCACCCCTTGACGAGACCCTGCCCGAAGACACCGCGCCGGACCTTACCCTGGCCGAGGCCGAAGCCGTCGATCCCCTGCCCGAAGCCGCCGCCGATATCGATCCCGACACCGGGTTCGACGCTGCGGACGCTGCCGCCGCCCGGACCGAAGCCTCTTTGCCGGTCGCCAGGCCGGTCGCCAGGCCGGGCCGCTCGCGCCAGTTGAATCCGCGCGTCGTGCGGCTGCATCCCGACGAAAAGCCCGCCGCCCGCGATCCCGCGGCGACCCGTGTCTTGTCCACGCAGCAGGACTCGGACGAGGTCGCCCGCCTGATGCAGCAGGCCGAAGAGGTCATGGCCGAAGATGCCAACCGCCGCCGCCAGGAAGCCCTGTCGCATCTGAAGGCCGCCGTGGTCTCTACCGAAGCCGACCGCGCCGACCTGGACTACGAGGCCCCGCGCGCCGATGTGAACCTCGATCCCTACCGGGACGACCTGGCCGAGGCGATCCAGCCCGATGCGGCGGAAGCCCCGCCGGCACCGCCGGCACCGCCCGAAGTCAAGCCGCGCCGCAAGTCGGTCAACATCCGCCCGCAGGAACCGCGCCCCGGCACGATCCGCCCCGGCATGATCAGCCCGCCGCCGCTGGTGCTCGTCTCCGCGCAGCGGATCGACCGTGTCGCGCCCGCCGCCGCGCCCACTCTTGCGCCCGCCGCCGCGCCGTCGATGGCTCCCGCCACCCCGGGGATCGCCCCGGCCAATCCCGATGCCCAGCCGATGGTCGCGCTGCGCACCGGACGGCTTTCGGGTGCCATCGGGGCCGGTGCCGCCGCGACCGTCACCGCAACCGCGCGCAGCATCGTTCTGGAAAAACCGTCCTACGGCCCCGCAACCGAGGCCGAGGATGACGAGGATCTGGCCGAAGATGCGCGCGAGATCGACGAATCCGGCCTTGCCGCCTTTGCCGAGACCGTCGGCGCCCGGTCGATGGCCGAGATGCTGGAAGCCGCCGCCGCCTTTGCGACCTGCGTCGAAAAGCGCGCGCAGTTCACCCGCCCGCAGCTGATGCGCCGGATGATGGCCTCGGCGGGTGGCAAGCCGGTCAGCCGCGAGGACGGCCTGCGCAGCTTTGGCACGCTTCTGCGCACCGGCCGGATCGAAAAGGTCGCGCGCGGGCATTATGCGCTCGCTGAAACCTCGCCCTACCTGGCCGAGGCGCGCCGCCTGAGCTGACGCTTTCTCGGCTCGATCCGGCAAGATCAGACGGATGGGCCCTGCCCGTCCGGCTTGTTCGCATCCGGATCTTCCTGGCCGATGCCGCGAAAGACGAACCGGAACGGCAAGGCCCAAAGGAACCCCAGACCCACATAGACCGCCAGTTCAACCAGGATTGAGGGCCGCCCGAACAGGTCGATCAGGTTGACGGCCGCCACCACATAGAGCGGCAGCCCGATGAGCAGGATCACCAGCGCCCAGCGCCTGCGGGCCTTGTAGCTTAGCGCCATTCCTGTCCTCCGGTTCTGCCCGCCGCGGCGCGAGGGCGACATCGCACGATCAGTCTGCCGTCAATCCGCAAAGGGATCCGTCACCAGGATCGTGTCGTCACGCTCTGGCGAGGTGGACAGTAGCGCGACCGGACACTGGATCAACTCCTCGATCCGCCGCACATATTTGATCGCCGCCCCCGGCAGCTCGGCCCAACTGCGCGCCCCGGCGGTCGTCTCCGACCAGCCTTCCAATTCCTCGTAGATCGGCGTGCAGCGCGCCTGTTCGTCCGCCGCGATCGGCAGGCAGTCCATCCGCTTGCCGTCCAGATCATAAGCCACGCAGATCTTCAGCGTCCTGAACCCGTCCAGCACATCGAGCTTGGTCAGCGCGATTCCCGACACGCCCGATGTGGCGCAGGTCTGGCGCACCAGCACCGCGTCGAACCAGCCGCAGCGCCGCTTGCGCCCGGTGACCGTGCCGAACTCGTGCCCCCGCTCGCCCAGACGCTCGCCGTCGGCGTCGTGCAGCTCGGCCGGGAACGGGCCTTCGCCAACGCGGGTGGTGTAGGCCTTGACGATGCCAAGGACGAAGTCGATCGCCGTCGGCCCGACGCCGGTGCCTGTCGCCGCCTGTCCCGCGATGGTGTTGGAACTGGTGACGTAAGGGTAGGTCCCGTAGTCGATGTCCAGAAGCGAGCCCTGTGCGCCCTCGAACAGGATCCGCTTGCCCGCCCGCCGCGCCTCGTTCAGCAACCTCCAGACCGGGCCGGCATAGGGTTTGATCTTCGGCGCGATCTCCAGAAGCGAGGCCTTCAGCGCCCCGGCATCTACCGGCGCCAGCCCCAGACCGGCGCGCAAGGCGTTGTGATGGGTCAGCAGGCGACCGATCCGGGTCTCCAAGGTCGCCGCATCGAACAGGTCCGCCACCCGGATCGCCCGGCGCCCGACCTTGTCCTCGTAGGCCGGCCCGATCCCGCGCCCGGTGGTGCCGATCTTCGCCACGCTCGTCTGCGCCTCGCGGCCCCGGTCGAGTTCCCCGTGGATGGGCAGGATCAGGCTGGCATTCTCGGCCAGCATCAGGTTCGCGGGCGAAATCTGCACCCCCTGGCCGCGCAGCTTCTCGATCTCGGCCACCAGATGCCAGGGGTCCACAACCACGCCGTTGCCGATGACCGAAAGCTTGCCGCCGCGCACGATGCCACTGGGCAAGAGCGACAGCTTGTAGACCGTGTTGCCGATGACCAGCGTATGCCCGGCATTGTGCCCGCCCTGGAAGCGCGCGATCACATCGGCGCGCTCGGACAGCCAGTCGACCAGCTTGCCCTTGCCCTCATCGCCCCACTGGGCACCCACAACGACGACATTGGCCATGACTGTTCTCCGGCTGCCTCAAACCGCTGCGTCTATAGACGTCACACGCCGCCTGCGAAACGGCAAAATGCGCGCCGGTCCCCCCGCCCTCTTGGCCTTTGCCCGCGATAAGCGGTAGCATGACCCGGGCTTGATCCCGAAAGGACTGATCATGGGCATCCTTCTGCGCTGGCTGGGCGCGTTTCTCCTTCTCGCTGCGATCTTCAATCCGACACAGTGGAACTATGTCAGCTGGGCGCGCGAGGCATGGGGGACGCAGACCCCGCTGATCGTCTTCACCGGCCTGATCCTCGCGGTGATCGCCATGGTTTACCTCGTCGCCACCCTGCGCTCGATCGGCATCCTTGGTGCCATCATCATCGCCGCGGTCTTTGCCGCCGGGCTCTGGGTGCTGACCGACTGGGGCCTGCTTGGGCTGCAGAATTCCGCGCTGAACGTCTGGCTTGGAATTCTCGTCCTGTCGCTGATCCTCGGGATCGGCCTTTCGTGGTCGATCCTGCGCCAGCGGCTTTCCGGCCAGCAGACCATGGACGAAGTCGATGGCTGAGACCTTCCTCTACCTCACAATCGGCACCAACGACGTCGCCCGCGCGGCGCGCTTCTATGACGCGGCCCTCGCGCCCCTTGGCCTGATCCGCCGCGCGACCGAAGACACCGAGGTCGGCTACGGCTCTCCCGATGACCCGCGCACCCGGCTCTGGATCACACAGCCTTTCGATGACAAGCCCGCGACTGTCGGCAACGGCACCATGCCCGCCCTCGTCGCGTCCAGCCGACAGGCGGTCGACGCCTTCCACAAGGCCGCCCTCGCCGCAGGCGGCACCGACGAAGGCGCCCCGGGCCTGCGTCCGTATGGCCCGGCCTTCTACGCGGCCTATGTCCGCGACCCTGACGGCAACAAGCTGTCCGCCGTCCACGAAGGCCCCTGATCGCGCCCCTCCCCTTCCCCCGCCTCGGGCTTGCCCATTTCCCAAATACTCCCGCCGGAGGCACCCTCCGCCCGCCCCCTTGACACCGAGGTCGGGCACAGCGCCGCAGCCGCGCCGTCCCGGGGCCCTCGATGGGCCCCGGGACGGCTCCCTGTCCGGGAAACCGGGGCCACAACCCTTGCACCCCGTCCCCCTTCCGCCTAGATAGGCGCGTCAGCCGCCCGGAAGCCCGCCAGGAAGCCCCCATGGAAAACGTCGTCCTCACCATTCACCTGATCCTTGCGCTGCTTCTGATCGGCGTCGTGCTCCTGCAGCGGTCCGAAGGCGGCGGGCTTGGGATGGGCGGCGGCGGCAGTGGCACGATGTCGGCGCGCGGCGCTGCAACCGCGATGACCAAGCTGACCTGGATATTCGCCGCGGCCTTCATCGTGACCTCGATCACGCTGACCGTCCTTGCCACACGCGGCGGTCAGGGCAGTTCCGTCGTCGACACCGCGACCGGCGCGCCCGCGACCGAGGCGCCCGTGTCCGGCGCGCCCGCAACCAGCCTGCCGGCCACCGGCGGCGGACTTGCCGGAACCGACCTGACGCTGCCCGGCGCCACGGCCCCGCAAGGCGATGCCCCGGCCACCCCGCCCCGCGCGGATGAACCGGCCGCACCGGCGACCAACCCCTGATCCCACAACTGCTTGGCTGGCTGCGGGGGGATACCCGCATGATCTAGCGCGGGCGGTTGCTAACCAGCGCGAGAGTCGCTATACCCCGACTCCCGTGGTACCGCGATTCCACCCCTGCCGAATCGCGCCTCAAAACACGGGAGTCCGCCTTGGCGCGTTACATCTTCATCACCGGCGGCGTGGTGTCCTCCCTTGGCAAGGGACTCGCCTCCGCCGCCCTCGGCGCGCTTTTGCAAGCCCGGGGCTACACCGTGCGGCTCAGGAAACTCGACCCCTACCTCAACGTCGATCCCGGCACGATGTCGCCCTTCGAGCACGGCGAGGTCTTCGTCACCGACGACGGCGCCGAGACCGACCTCGACCTCGGCCATTACGAACGTTTCACCGGCGTCCATGCCCGCCAGACCGACAGCATCTCCTCGGGCCGGATCTATTCCAACGTGCTGGAGAAGGAACGCCGGGGCGACTATCTGGGGAAGACCATCCAGGTCATCCCGCACGTCACCAACGAGATCAAGGACTTCCTCCGCATCGGCGACGACGAGGTCGACTTCATGCTCTGCGAGATCGGCGGAACGGTCGGCGACATCGAGGGGCTGCCGTTCTTCGAGGCGATCCGCCAGTTCATCCACGAACGCCCGCGCGGCCAGTCGATCCTGATGCACCTGACGCTCTTGCCCTACCTTGCCGCAAGCGGGGAACTCAAAACCAAACCCACCCAGCACAGCGTCAAGGAACTGCAATCCATCGGCCTTGCCCCCGACGTGCTCGTCTGCCGCTCCGAACACCCGATCCCGGACCGCGAGCGCGAAAAGATCGCCCTCTTCTGCAATGTCCGCAAGGAACACGTCATCCCCGCCTACGACCTGAAGACGATCTACCAGGCCCCGCTCGCCTACCATCAGGCGGGCCTCGACCAGGCCGTCCTCGACGCCTTCGGGATCGCGCCCGCGCCGAAACCGAACCTCGCCCGCTGGGAAGACGTGATGGACCGCCTGACCCACCCCGAAGGCGAGGTTCGCGTCGCAGTGGTCGGCAAGTACACCCAGCTTGAGGACGCCTACAAGAGCATCGCCGAGGCCCTGACCCACGGCGGCATGGCGAACCGGACGAAAGTCCGCGCCGAATGGATCGACAGCGAGATCTTCGAGCGCGAAGACCCAGCGCCCTGGCTGGAACGCTTCCACGCCATCCTGGTTCCAGGTGGCTTTGGCGAGCGTGGCACCGAAGGCAAGATCAACGCCGCCCGCTACGCGCGTGAGAAAAAGATCCCCTATCTCGGCATCTGCCTTGGCATGCAGATGGCGGTGATCGAGGCCTCGCGCACCCTTGTCGGCCTGAAGGACGCAGGAAGCGAGGAATTCGACCACGAGGCGGGTGCCAAACGCTTCACCCCCGTCGTCTACCACCTGAAGGAATGGGTGCAGGGCAACCACACCGTGACCCGCAAGGCCAGCGACGCCAAGGGCGGCACCATGCGCCTCGGGGCCTACACCGCGAACCTGAAGGAAGGCTCCGCCGTCGCCCGCATCTATGGCACGACCGTGATCGAGGAACGCCACCGCCACCGCTACGAGGTGGACATCCGCTATCGCGACCAGCTGGAAAAATGCGGGCTGATCTTCTCGGGCATGAGCCCGGACGGCAAGCTGCCCGAGATCGTCGAGGTCAAGGACCACCCCTGGTTCATCGGCGTCCAGTTCCACCCCGAGCTGAAGTCGAAACCCTTCGCGCCGCATCCGCTGTTCGCGGACTTCGTCAGGGCGGCGGTGGAGGTGTCGAGGTTGGTGTGAGGGGGAAACGTTAGAAAACAAGCGGCGCAGATCATGGGCTTAAGCAACTATGGCAAGCTGATCATGGCCAATAGCGAGTTTGAGAAGGGGCTAGCATTCCTCGGCGCTTGCTACCTTTTGAGGCACAAAGCTCTTACAGAACCACAACAATACGTTGCACTGCATCTTCTTGCGCAGGGCGCTGAATTGCTCATGAAAGGGTGTCTCTACGGCAAAGACTACATCACCAACCGTAAGAAGGGCAGGAAAATCGGGCACGACCTCGCTGTCGCGTACTCCGAATGCGAAAAGGCTTTTGACCTTCGGCCTTTGCGGCAGCACGAAGTTCTACAGCTACAGGCTCTCAGCGAATTGTTTAAGTCAAACACTTTGCGATACTCAGGCCTTAACGACATATTCATTGCACCGAGTACCATCGACACGTCTCTCCTTGAGCGTCGGATTAAATGCGGCGTTCGGTTGGGACGTAGGGAGTTCCGGAAAGCTTTCCTCGCGCAGGAAAGTCCGGCAACTAAAGTCAGTAAGGATCAGAACGTCCGTAAATAGTTAAGGCTCCAGCATGGCCATTTCGCCTGAACGGGTGACATTCGACGAAGACAGCATGTGGGTCGCCCTGTCGGACGGCCGGACCCTTGGCGTCCCTCTGGCCTGGTTCCCGCGCCTTTTGCACGCAACTGCCGCTCAGCGTGAGACGGTCACCCTGTCGCCAATGGGACTGCACTGGGACAGTCTGGACGAAGACATCTCCATCGCCGGTCTGATCGCTGGTCGCGGCGACATGAGCGGCGTCGGCAACGTCGCGTAGGTCGGGGTTCACCCCGACTCATCGCCGAAACCAGAAGGCCGGAACGCTCTCTGCGCCCCGGCCCTCTTGGTTACCAAATCCTGAACGCCCACCGCCAAGCCCTTGATTTCCCAAGACCCGCCAATCGCACCACGCGTGGGCAGCTACAGCATCCCCAGGACCATCGGCTCCACCTCGGTCCAGCCTTCCCACATCATCTTCAGCGCGACGTAAAGGATGATCGACAGGCCCACATAGGCGATCCAGCGGTATCTGTTCAGCAGGCCGGCGATCCAGCTGGCCGCGAGTCCCATCATCGCGATCGACAGGGCAAGTCCGATGACCAGCACCGTCGGATGGTCCTTCGCGGCCCCCGCCACCGCCAGCACATTGTCGAGGCTCATCGACACGTCCGCCACCACGATCTGCGTCGCGGCCTGGGCGAAGGTCTTTCTTGGCGCGTCGTCGGCCACCGCCCCGTCGGCATCGAGGTCCCGGTCGGCCAGCGCCTCCACCGCCTCGACGTCATGCGCGTGGGCGTCGGCACGCAGCTCTTGCCACATCTTCCAGCACACCCACAGCAGCAGGATGCCCCCGGCCAGCAGCAGGCCGACGATTTCCAGAAGCTGCGTCGTGATCAGCGCGAAACCGATGCGCATGACGGTGGCAGCGAAGATTCCGACCAGGATCGCGCGGGCCCGCTGTTCCTTCGCCAGACCTGCCGCCGCCAGCCCGATCACGATGGCATTGTCGCCCGCGAGCACCAGGTCGATCCCGATCACTTGCAACAGCGCGACCAGTCCGTCGTAGGTGAAGATTTCCATCCGCAGGCTCCAGATCCGTTTCCCAAAGCCCTACGCGGCTCGTGCCCGAGGTTCAAGCCGGTTGCGGCTTTCCAAGCCCGCCAAAGCCGGATAGCGAAGGACCATGCTTTCCTATCAGCACCTCTATCACGCCGGAAATCTGGCTGACGTCCACAAGCACGCGGCACTGGCCTGGGTGCTGGAGTATCTGACGCAGAAGGACAAGCCGCTGAGCTACATCGAAACCCATGCCGGCCGCGGGGTCTATGACCTTGGGGCGGAGGAGGCGGTGAAGACCGGCGAAGCGGCGGCGGGGATCGCGCTTGCCGAGCCGCTGTTTCCGCCAGATCACCCCTATCGGCAGCGGCTGGACGAGGCGCGGGCAGGTTATGGGCCGCGGGCCTACCCGGGATCGCCCCTGATCGCGGCCCTCGGTCTGCGCGAGACCGACACGATCCATCTGGCGGAACTTCACCCCCGGGAGGTCGACCGTCTGCGCGCGGTTGCGCAGGACTGGCGAGCCAACGTCTACCAGCGCGACGGGTTCGAGCTCGCGCTTGCGCTGACGCCGCCCACCCCGCGGCGCGGGCTGATGCTGATCGACCCGTCCTACGAGGTGAAGGCGGATTACGAGGCCATCCCCCGGCACCTGGCGAACATTCACCGCAAATGGAATGTCGGTGTCCTGATCCTGTGGTATCCGATCCTGCGCGGGGCGCCGCATGCTGCAATGCTGGGGGCGCTGGCGGCCGCATGTCCGGAAGGACTGCGGCACGAGGTGCGCTTTCCCCCGGTGCGCGCTGGGCATCGGATGGAGGGAAGCGGCCTTTTCATCGTCAACCCTCCCTTCGGACTGCAGACCGAGCTTGCCGCGACTGCAGATCGTCTTGCACAGCTTTGCAAGCCACGCCGAAGCGCATAGATAGGGCGGATGATCGACATTCTTCGCCGCCTTCTGGGCCCCGCTCCCGCCCCGCTTCCCGAAGCCGAAGCGCGTCTTGCCTTTGCTGCCCTTCTGGTGCGCCTTGCGCGATCGGACGGGCTTTATGCGGCTGAAGAGACCGAGCGGATCGACCGCGTGCTGGCCCTGCATCACGGGCTGGACCCGTTCGCCGCCGCGAAACTGCGCAGCGCGGCGGAGGAGCTGGAGCGCGAGGCCCCCGATACTGTCCGCTTCACCCGCGCGCTGAAGGACGCGACGCCGCTGGAAGACCGGGCCGAGCTTTTGACCGCACTCTGGTCGGTGGCGCTGGCGGACGGTCAGCGGGAAGCGCATGAGGACCGACTGATGCGGCTGGTGGCAAGCCTGCTGGGGCTGACGGATGTCGACTCGGCCCTGGCCCGGCAGCGGGCAGAGCGGCAGTGATCGCCAGCCTGGCGATGTATGACTTCGGCCCGGCACAGGCCGCCAATGACCGGCTCTGGGCGCTGATCCGGGACGGGCTTCGCGCGCGGGGAGTGGCGGCTCCCGACCGGCTGACCCGGGGCGAGGCGGCCTACTGGGACGCCTGGACCGCGCCCGACCTTGTTCTGTCCCAGACCTGCGGGTATCCGTTCCGTGCCCGGCTGCAGGGCCGGGTGACCTATGTCGGAACCCCCGATTACGGGGTCGAGGGTGCATTGCCCGGGTTCTACCGGTCCGTCTTCGTGGCCCGGGCCGATGACAGGCGCCGGACCCTGGCCGCGTTTCACGGAGCCGGCTTTGCCTACAACGAGGCCCTGTCGCAGTCCGGCTGGGCTGCCCCGCAGATCCATGCGGCAGAGGCCGGGCTGCGGCTGACCCCGGTCGTGCAGACCGGTTCCCACCGGCTTTCGGCCAGGGCCGTGGCCGATGGGCGCGCCGACATTGCCGCACTTGACGCGGTGACCCATGCGCTGATGCAGGGGGCGGATCCGCTGGCAAGCCGCCTACGCGTGGTCGAGGCGACCGCGCCGACCCCCGGTCTGCCCCTGATCACCGCGATCGACCGCGATCCCGAGCCAATCTTCGCGGCCGTCGATCAGGCCATCGCCGCGCTGACGCCAGAGGACCGCGCGACGCTGCGGCTGAAGGGTCTGGTGCGCATCCCGACTGCGCTTTACCTGTCGGTGCCCAATCCGCCGCCGCCCTGACAGTTTGACGCGCGGGAAGGCCCAAATCGCCAGCAAAAAGCCCTCTAACAAGCCAATTCGGCGTTGCAATGGAGCAGAATCTCGGCACTACTGCCTGACCAGTTGCCAAAGCCCAGTAGTCCCATGCCCGACGCCGCCTCTGACACCCCGGTCATCGAGATCCGTGACCTGCACAAGAGCTATGGTCGGCTTGATGTCCTGAAAGGTGTCGATCTGACCGCGCCGCGCGGGCATGTCGTGTCGCTTATCGGATCGTCGGGTTCGGGAAAATCCACGCTCTTGCGCTGCTGCAACCTGCTTGAAGACAGCCAGCAGGGCGAGATCCGCTTTGAGGGCGAGGCCGTGCGCTGGAAGGGCGAAGGGCAGCGTCGCCACCCCAGGGACCGGGATCAGGTCACCCGGATCCGCACCAATCTGTCGATGGTGTTCCAGCAGTTCAATCTCTGGTCCCACCTGACGATCCTGCAGAATGTCATGGAGGCTCCGGTCACGGTCCTCAGGCGCGATCAAAAGGAGGTCGAGGCCAAAGCCCGGGAATATCTGGCCAAGGTGGGTATCGCCGACAAGGCCGATGCCTGGCCGGCGCAGCTTTCGGGCGGCCAGCAGCAGCGCGCGGCGATTGCGCGCGCGCTGTGCATGGAGCCCCGCGCACTGTTGTTCGACGAGCCGACCAGCGCGCTCGACCCCGAACTGGAACAGGAGGTCGTCCGCGTGATCAAGGCGCTGGCGGACGAAGGGCGCACGATGCTGTTGGTCACCCATGACATGAAACTTGCGGCGGATTGTTCCGACCACGTCATCTTCCTGCACTTGGGCAAGATCGAGGAACAGGGCACGCCCTCAGCTCTGTTCGGCAATCCGCAAAGCGAACGGCTGCGCGGCTTCCTGTCGGCGACGGCGGCCTGATGTCTTGCGCCAGTGCCATCGCTCCGGTCGTCTCCGGGCTGGTTCTTGCGGCATCGGAGCCGGCGGGTAAGGCGATCAGCCATGACGGAACGCTTGCAAGCCTTGAAAACCGCTGGTTCGAATGAGCCGCACAAAACCATCCACAAGGAGAGACCACGGATGAACAAGCTACTTCTCGCAACTGCACTGACGGCCATTTCGGGCGCGGCATTCGCGCAGGAGGTCGTGCGCCTGGGCACCGAGGGTGCCTATCCGCCCTACAACTTCATCAACGATGCCGGCGAAGTCGCGGGTTTCGAACGCGAACTTGGTGACGAGCTGTGCAAGCGCGCGAATCTGACCTGCGAATGGACCACGAACGCATGGGATTCGATCATCCCGAACCTGCAGTCGGGCAACTACGACGTGATCATCGCCGGGATGTCGATCACCGCCGAGCGTGAACAGGTCATCGACTTCAGCCAGGCCTATCTGCCCCCGGCCTCGTCGGCCTACCTGGCGGCCTCGGCCGATGTCGACCTGATGTCCGGCCCGGTTGCGGCGCAGACTTCGACCGTCCAGGCCGCCTTCTTGGCCGAGAACGGGATGAGCCTGGTCGAATATGCCACGCCCGAGGAAACCGTTGCGGCGGTGAAGAACGGCGAGGCGGTGGCGGTTCTCGCCGACAAGGAATACCTGGTGCCGATCGCGGCGGAATCGGGTGGCGCGCTGGTGCTGCTGGCCAGGGAAGAGTCGATCGGCGATGGCGAAGGGCTCGGCTTTCGCGACAGCGACGACGCTCTGCGGGGCAAGTTCGATGCGGCGATCAAGTCGATGAAATGCGACGGCTCGCTGGATGCCATGATCACCAAGGCCGAGTATTTCGGACCCGAGGCGAAGGTCTGGGGCGAAGCCGGCAAGGAAGGCTGCTGAGACCTGATCCGGGCGGGCCGCGCGGGCCCGCCCCTTTCTGACGGGACCCGACATGTTCGCAGCCTGCGCCGATCCGAAAGCCATCGAGGGCCTGACCTGGGCCCTCTGCTATCTCACCTCGGCCAAGCATGTCGATTTCTACTGGTCGTTCCTGACCGTGCTTCTGCTTTTGGCGATCACCGCGCCCGCGGCCCTTGGCATGGGCTTCATGGGTGCGACGGCCGCCCGGTCACACGTCGCGCCGGTCAGCTGGCTGGGCAAGATCTACATCTGGATGGTGCGCGGCGTGCCCGACATCATCTTCTTCCTGTTCTTCGTGATCGCGCTGGACCAGGGCATCGAATATGTGAAGAGCCTTGCCGTCTGTGACGGCGGTGCCTGGCCGTGGCAGGGGCTTGAATTCCGCGTCTGCCCCGAGGCGAAGGTGCCGCTGGCCAAATCCTCGGCCTTCTGGCACCAGGCTTACGGCTTCATGCTGGCCGTCGTGACCTTCGCCATCGTCTTCGGTGCCTTCGCCGCCAATGTCATCTACGGCGCGATGGATGCCGTGCCCCGGGCGCAACTGGAGACCGCCGAAGCCTACGGGATGAGCCACGCCCAGGTCTTCCGCCGCATCCTCGTGCCGCAGATGTGGATCTATGCCCTGCCCGGCCTTGGAAACCTGTGGATGATCCTGATCAAGGCAACGCCGCTCCTGTTTCTTCTCGGCGTCAAGGACATCGTCTATTACGCACGCGAGCTTGGCGGGTCGAAGACCCAGGCCTACGAATACCCGCATGGCGACTGGCGGCTGTGGTATTTCCTGGGGCTTCTGGTCTTCTACCTGGTCTTCACCCGCATCTCGGAAATCGGGATCGGCAGACTGACCGCCCGGCTCAGCCACGGCCAGGCCACCTCGGGCGGTGAAGCCTTGCGGAAGGCGGCCGCATGACGTGCTGGGAAACCATCCGGGCCTATGGCCTGCGATCCATCGGTATCGGCGAGAACCTGCTGCCGAGGTCCGATTTCACCATCTGCCAGCAATTCACGCTGATCGGCTCGGGACTGATCTGGAACGTCTATTTCGGTGTCCTGGCACTGCTGTTCGGCTTTTTCCTGGCCAATGCGGTCGCCCTTGCCAGGACCGCCCGCACCCCCTGGGTCCGCAAACCGGCCGACTGGTTCGTCTTCGTCTTCCGCGGCTCACCGCTTTTCATCCAGTTCTTCCTGGCCTACGAGGCACTGGTGCTGCTGCCGAAGGCCTTCACCCTGTTCGGGGTCGAGATCAGCACATCCTGGACCACCCGCGCCTGGGCTGGCGCGCTGTTTGTCCTGTTTCTGAACACCGCCGCCTATTCGGCGGAAATCTTCCATGGCGCGCTGAAATCCATCCCCAGGGGCGACCTAGAAGCCGCCGAGGCCTACGGGGTGACCGGCTGGAAGAAGTTCATCCGCATCGAGTGGCCGACGATGCTGCGCCTTGCCTGGCCCGCCTATACCAACGAGGCGATCTTCCTGTTCCACGCGACGACGCTGGTCTTTTTCTCGGGCTTTCCGGCCTTTGCGCAGAAGGGCGACGCGCTGTATTACGCGAACTATTTCGCCGACAAGACCTTCAACCCGTTCATCCCCTATCCCATCGTCGGCTTCTACTTCATTCTCTTGACCCTTCTCGTCACTTTCGTCTACGGGCGGGTTAATGCACGGCTGAACCGGCATCTGCCCTCGAACTCGCGCGCCAGAATCCGCTTGCGTCCGAACCTGATCCGGTAGTAGTCTACTTTTGATCAAATTATCCGGGCACCCGCCCGGACCCTGCGGAAACGCCGAAAAAGGCCTGCGGGGCAAGGCGATCGAAATCAGGGGAAGGGCCAAGGGCATGGTCCGAACCTGCGCATGAGGCAGCCACGTCTGGCTGCGGGCGCGGGAGCCGTGCCCTGACCGCAGAACGACATGACGATGAAAGACTACCTCCGAAAGCACCCCGACGTGCGGACCATTCGCGTGGCTGCCGCGGACCTCAACGGACAGGCTCGGGGCAAGCGCGTGCCCGCCCGCTTTGCCGACAAGGTCGTGAAGGATGGAACCCGGTTCCCCTTCTCGGTCCTGAACCTCGACATCTGGGGCGAGGACATCGACGACAGCCCGCTGGTCTTTGAACAGGGCGACGCCGACGGCGTGCTGAAACCGACCGAGCGCGGCTTCATGCCGATGCCCTGGCTTGAGGCGCCGACCGCGCTTTTGCCGATCTGGATGTTTCGCGAAAACGGCCAGCCTTACGACGGCGACCCGCGCCACGCGCTGAACATGGTCGTCCAGCGCTACAAGGCCAGGGGGCTGACCCCGGTCTGCGCGATGGAGCTGGAATTCTTCCTGATCGACGATTCCGGCAAGACCATGCAGGTCCCCGCCAGCCCCCGTTCGGGCAAGCGCCGCAAGGCCGCCGAGACGCTGTCGATCCGCGCGCTTGACGCCTTCGACACCTTCTTCACCGACCTTTACGACGCCTGCGAGGCGATGGACATTCCGGCCGACACCACCACGTCGGAAACCGGCCTCGGCCAGTTCGAGGTAAACCTGATGCATTGCGACGACCCGCTGCGGGCCGCCGACGATGCCTGGCTGTTCAAGATGCTGGTCAAGGGTCTTGCCCGCCGCCACGGCTTTGCCGCCAGCTTCATGGCAAAGCCCTATGCGGAGTATTCCGGCTCGGGGCTGCACACGCATTTCTCGGTGCTGGACGAAAAGGGCGACAACATCTTCGACTCGGGCGGCCCGAAAGGCACGGCGCAACTGCGCCATGCCGTGGCTGGGTGCCTAGCCGCGATGCATGACTCCACGCTGCTGTTCGCGCCGCATTTCAACAGCTACGAACGCCTGGTCCCGGACAAGCACGCGCCCACGGCGATCTCGTGGGGCTATGAGAACCGCACCGCCGCGATCCGCATCCCGGCGGGCAATCCGTCGGCCCGGCGGATCGAACATCGCGTAGCGGGGGGCGATGTGAACCCCTACCTGATGCTGGCGGCCATCCTCGGGGCGGCGCTCACCGGCCTGGAAGACGAGATGGAACCGCCGCCGCCGGTCACGGGCAACGCCTATGCGATGGAGCTGCCGCAGATCCCCGCCAGCTGGGAGGCCGCGATCGATGCGTTCGAGCATTCGGACGCATTGTACCGCTTCCTGCCAAAGGAGCTGATCCGCAATCTGGTCCAGACCAAGCGCCAGGAACTGCACTATCTGGCCGAACTGACGCCCGAGGAACGGGTGGAGCTTTACCTCGACACCGTCTGACCGCTCCTCGTTGGCCTTCGGCCCTCGTCGCTGACCTGCGAGGAGAAGCCGAAGGCGCACGACGAGCCCCCCTTGACCAAGCCCCCCGCCAACGCCCACCTTGAAGAAAACCAAAAGGACTCGCGATGCAGATCGGCATCCTTCAGACCGGCGAAAGCCCTGACGCGCTGCGCGATCAGGGCGATTACCCGGATTTCTTCGAGACGCTCCTGGCGGGCAAGGGCCTGACCTTCCGCCGCTGGGCTGTGCTGCGCAACGAATTTCCGGGCGACGTGCATGACTGCGACGGCTGGCTGATCACCGGCTCGCGGCATGGCGCCTACGAGCCGCATCCCTGGATCCCGCCGCTGGAGGATTTCATCCGCCGCGCCTATGCCGAACAGGTTCCCGTCGTCGGCATCTGCTTTGGCCACCAGATCATCGCGCAGGCAATGGGGGGCCGTGTCGAGAAATACGCGGGCGGCTGGACCGTCGGCCCGACCCAATACGATTTCGGCGACCGCACCTACACCCTGAACGCCTGGCACCAGGACCAAGTGGTGAAGAAACCCGAGACGGCCAGGGTCCTCGCCTCGACCGCCCTGTGCGAAAACGCTGCCCTTCTCTATGACGACCGCATGTTCACCGTCCAGCCCCACCCCGAGTTCCGCAAGGAATTCATGGCTGGGCTGATCAAGCACCGGGGGCCGGGTCTGGTCCCCGACGCGCTTCTTGCCGATGCAACCCAAAGGCTCGACATGGCCACCGACAGCCCGTCGATGGCCGACCGGATCGCGGACTTCTTCCTGACCCACAAAGCGAAAACTGGGGCCGAGAAGCTCCGCGCCTGATCGTCAGTCGCGGGGGCCACCCCCCAAAATACGTGTGACCCATGTCCAAATGGACCGACCAGCTGCCCGAGGCAGCGCGCGACTACATCGGCAACCGCCGGGTGGACGAAGTGGAATGCATCATCGGCGACATCGCCGGGGTGGCGCGCGGCAAGGCGATGCCCGCCGCAAAATTCGGCAAGCAGACCAACTATTTCCTGCCGAACTCGATCTTCCTGCAGACCATCACCGGCGAATGGGCCGACAACCCCTTCGACGCCTTCACCGAACCCGACATGATCCTGGAACCCGACTGGTCCACTGCCACCGCCGCGCCCTGGACTGCCGACGTGACGCTGCAGGTGATCCACGACGCCAAGGACCAGCAGGGCAACCTGATCCCGTTCAGCCCCCGCAACGTGCTGCGCCGGATCATGGACCTTTACGCCGCGCAAGGCTGGAAGCCCGTGGTCGCGCCCGAGATGGAATTCTTCCTGACCGCCCGCAACATCGACCCCAACATGCCGGTGATCCCGCCGATGGGCCGCTCGGGCCGTCGCGCGGCGGGCAAGCAGGCCTATTCGATGTCCGCCGTCGACGAATACGGCAAGGTCATCGACGACATCTACGACTTCGCCGAGGCGCAGGGGCTGGAGATCGACGGCATCCTGCAGGAAGGCGGCGCGGGCCAGATCGAGCTGAACCTTGCCCACGGCGATCCGGTGCGGCTGGCCGACGAGGTGTTCTTCTTCAAGCGACTGATCCGCGAGGCGGCGCTGCGCCACGACTGTTTCGCCACCTTCATGGCCAAGCCCATCGCGGGCGAGCCGGGGTCGGCGATGCACATCCACACGTCGGTCGTGGATACCAGGACGGGCAAGAACATCTTCTCCGGCCCGAAGGGGGTGGAGACCGCGGCCTTCCTCAATTTCATCGGAGGCCTGCAGAAACACCTCTCCGGCGCCGTCGCGCTTTTCGCGCCCTATGTGAACAGCTACCGCCGCTATGTCCCCGACTTCGCCGCCCCGATCAACCTGGAATGGGGCCGCGACAACCGCACCACCGGCCTGCGCATCCCGATCTCGTCGCCGGCCGCGCGCCGGGTGGAAAACCGTCTGCCGGGCATGGACTGCAACCCCTATCTCGGCATCGCGGCCACGCTGGCCTGCGGCTATCTCGGGCTGATGAACAAGACCGAGGCGCGACCCGAATTCTCGGGTTCCGCCTATATCGACAACGAGGACATTCCCGCGAACCTTGGGGACGCGCTCGACCTTCTGGACGACGACACGGCGCTGCATGAGGTGATGGGCGTCGACTTCATCAAGGTTTACGACTCGGTGAAGCGGAATGAATACAAGGAGTTCCTGCAAGTCATCAGCCCGTGGGAGCGGGAGCATCTTCTCCTGAACGTCTGATGAATCTCCTCCATATCAACGACCGGCGGGGCGAATGGCCGCAAAGCTACTACGCCGCGACCGCCGCGCCGATCGAGCGATTTCCGGTCCTGAAGGGTCCGCAGACGGCTGATGTCTGCATTGTCGGCGGCGGCTACACCGGCCTGTCCGCCGCATTGCACCTGGCGCAGCGCGGCTACGACGTGGTGCTTCTTGAGGCGCACCGCGTCGGCTTCGGCGCCTCGGGGCGGAACGGCGGGCAGGTCAGCTCGGGCCAGCGTCAGGACCAGGTCTGGATCGAGAAGACGGTCGGGAAAGACAATGCCCGCCGCCTGTGGGACCTGGCCGAAGAGGCCAAGACCCTGGTCAAGACGCTGGTGAAAGACCACGCCATGCCGGTGACCTTCCACCCCGGCATCGCCCACGCCTGCCGTACCGACTCCGAGGTCCGCGCGACCCACGCTTACGCCGAAAAGCTGCGCCGCGACTACGGCTACCAACACCTTGAACCGCTTGACAGAACCGGAATCCGCCGCCTGATTGGATCGACGGAATATGTCGGTGGCGAAATCGACCGGGATGCGGGCCATCTGCACCCGTTGAACTACGCCATTGGCCTCGCGCAGGCTGCCGCGAAGGCTGGCGTGCGCATCCATGAGGGGTCCGAGGTTCAGCGCGTCGAGCCAGGGCCGAAGCCGGTGGTCAGGACGTCCTCTGGCCAGGTCGACTGCGCGACGGTGATCCTGGCCGGGAACGGCTATCTGGGGCAACTCAGCCCGAAGGTTTCCGCAAAAGTCATGCCGATCAACAATTTCATCGTCGCAACGGAACCTTTGGGTGAAGCGGCGAAGGACCTGCTGTCCGAACCCGTCGCCGTCGCTGACACCCGATTTGTCGTGAACTACTGGCGACTGAGCGAAGACAACCGCCTGCTTTTCGGCGGCGGCGAAAGCTATGGCTACCGCTTCCCCGACATCGTCAAGACCGTCTCGAAACCCATGCTTCAGGTCTACCCGCAGCTTGCCAAGACGCGGATCACTCATGCCTGGGGCGGGACGCTGGCGATCACGGTGAACCGGATGCCGTGCTTCACGAGGCCGGGCCGGAACATCCTCTCCGCCTCCGGCTATTCCGGCCAAGGCGTCGCGATGGCGACCCTCGCGGGCAAGCTGATGGCAGAGGCCACAGCGGGCCAGATGGAACGCTTCGACCTGATGGCCAGCCTGCCGCAACACCGCTTCCCCGGCGGCGCGATGCTGCGCTGGCCGCTTCTTGTCTCGGCAATGACCTGGTATGCGATGCGCGACCGGCTGGGGGTCTGACCTCTCGACTCGCGCCCCCCCACGGGCCATATCTGTCCCATGTCCCTGCCGCCCGGATTCCTTGACGAACTGCGCACCCGCGTGACGCTTTCTTCCGTGGTCGGAAAGAAGGTCACCTGGGACATGCGCAAGTCGAACCTCGCAAAGGGCGACTTCTGGGCCCCCTGCCCGTTCCACCAGGAAAAATCCGCCAGCTTCCACGTCGACGACCGCAAGGGGTTCTACTACTGCTTCGGCTGCCACGCGAAGGGCGATGCGGTCACCTTCGTGAAGGACTCCGAGAACCTCAGCTTCATCGAGGCGGTCGCGGTTCTGGCCGCGGAGGCCGGAATGCAGATGCCCGCCCGCGACCCGAGGGCTGCCGAAAAGGCCGACCGGCGCACGGAGATCCAGCAGGTGCTGGACGAGGCGGTGAAGTTCTACCGCCTGCAGTTGAAGACCGCCGCCGGGGCCGCCGCCCGCATCTACCTTGCCCAGAAGCGGCGTCTGACCGAGGCCGCCTGGGACCGCTGGGACATCGGCTGGTCGCCCGAGAACGCGCAGGCCGTCGTCGACCACCTGAGGGCCAAGGGCATCGCGGAAGATCTGATGACTGCCTCGGGTGTGGTGGCCAAGTCCGACACCGGCCGCCTTTACGACCGCTTTCACGCCCGCATCATCTTTCCGATCCGCGACGGGCGGGGGCGGGTGATCTCGCTGGGTGGGCGCTCGCTCGACCCAAATGCCCGGGCGAAATACCTGAATGGTCCGGAGACCGACCTGTTCGACAAGGGCCGCACCCTGTTCAACCAGTCTCCCGCGCGTGAGGCGGCGGGCAAGGGCAAGCCCCTGATCGTCGCCGAAGGCTACATGGACGTGATCGCGCTTTGCGAGGCCGGCTTCACCGCCGCCGTCGCCCCCTTGGGCACCGCCGTGACCGACGACCAGCTGCGGATGCTCTGGCGCATTGCCGATGAGCCGATCATGGCGCTGGATGGCGACAGCGCCGGGATCAAGGCCGCGCAGCGGGTGATCGACCTCTCCCTGCCGCTGCTGCAGGCCGGAAAGGCGCTCCGCTTTGCCATTCTGCCCGGCGGGATGGACCCCGATGACCTGATCAGGGCGAACGGTGCGCCCGCAATGCAGGCCGTCCTCGACCAGGCCAGACCGATGGTGCGGCTCCTCTGGCAGCGCGAAACCGAGGGGCGCGTCTTCGACAGCCCCGAACGCCGCGCCGCGCTGGACAAGACCCTGCGCGGCCATCTGGCGCGCATCGCCGATCCCTCGATCCGCAGCCACTATGCCGACGAGATGAAACGTCTGCGGCTGGACCTGTTCGGCACCGCGCACCATCGCCCGTTCCAGCCCGGGCCGTTCCGCAAGGGCAGGTTCGCCCCGCCCGGAGGCGCGCTTGCCAGCACGCGCTCGTCGCTTCTGGCGCAAGCCGGGGGAGCGGTGGAAGAGGGGCTGCGCGAGGCGGTGATCCTTGCCACCCTGATCCTGCACCCCACGCTGATCCACCGCTTCGAATCCGCTCTGGAACGGCTGGAACTGACGGGCGACGACCATGACACGCTGCGCCAGATGATCCTTGCGGGCGCGGACATGCCCGACCTGCACCACCGTATTGCCCAATCTGCGCCCGCCGCTCTTGACGCGCTTCTGGCGCGTCCCCATGTCGCCATCGCACCCCCGGTGCGCAATCGGGAAGACGATGAGCTTGCTGCCCTCTGCCTTGCCGAGGAACTCGCGAAACTCGAGGCCCGCCGGGGTGCGCGCCGGGAGATCGAAGACGCGATGGAGGATATGGATGGCCTGCCCGACGAAGGCCTGACCTGGCGCCTCAGCCAGGCCGCGGAAGCCCGCCACCGGTCGGAAAAAAGCGGCCCGTCGGACGCCGGCGACCTTGGCGAGGACCGCGCCGCCTTGTCAAGACATCTGCAAGACCTGATCGATAGCCAGGTCTGGCTCAAGAAAAACCGCTGATTCGGCCTTTCCCCCGGCCTGATTCGCGTTATTGATTCGATCAACCCCAAGCGATTCGCGCCCGATGGAGACTCAATGGCCCTCAAGGACACCGACGACGCCAAGCCGGAAACCGAAGACGCGGATGTCTCGCTCGACATGAGCCAGGCCGCGGTCAAGAAGATGATCGCAGACGCGAAGGAACGGGGTTACATCACTTATGACCAGCTGAACACGGTCCTGCCGCCGGAACAGGTGTCGTCCGAGCAGATCGAGGACGTGATGTCGATGCTGTCCGAGATGGGCATCAACATCATCGAGGATGAAGAGGTCGAGGAAGGCGAGGCCCCAGCCGGGGAACTGGTCGAAGCCTCGACCAGCCGCGAGATTGCGGTTGCGGGCACCACAACCGAAACCCTGGACCGCACCGACGACCCGGTGCGGATGTATCTGCGCGAGATGGGCTCGGTCGAGCTTCTGTCCCGCGAGGGCGAGATCGCGATCGCCAAGCGGATCGAGGCCGGCCGCAACACGATGATCGCCGGGCTTTGCGAAAGCCCCCTGACCTTTCAGGCCATCATCATCTGGCGCGACGAACTTCTGTCGGAAGAGATCCTCCTGCGCGACGTGATCGACCTTGAGGCCACCTTCGGCCGCAGCCTTGACGGCGAAGAGGGCGAACTGGACGGCCCGGCCCTGGACGAGGTCGGCGTCGGCGAAGCCGCCCCGCGTCGTGCCGGCACCGCCGAGCCGGAACTGGATGCCGACGGCAACCCGATCCTGGCCGAGATCGACGAGGACGAGGATGACGAGGCCTCGAACATGTCGCTGGCCGCGATGGAGGCAGCCCTCAAGCCGCGCGTGCTGGAAACGCTGGACCTGATCGCCCGCGACTACGACAAGCTGGCGGACATGCAGGAAAGCCGGATGAATGCGACGCTGTCGTCGTCGCAACGGTTTTCCACCGCGGACGAGGCCGCCTATCAGAAGCTGCGGTCGGAAATCGTGCTGCTGGTCAACGAGTTGCACCTGAACAACAGCCGGATCGAGGCGCTGATCGACCAGCTGTACGGCATCAACAAGCGGATCATGTCGATCAACTCCGGCATGGTCAAGCTGGCCGATGCCGCGCGGATCAACCGGCAGGAGTTCATCCAGGAATACCAGGGGTATGAGCTTGACCCGTCCTGGCTGGACCGCATGGGCCAGAAGGCCGGGCGCGGCTGGCAGGCGCTGATCGAACGGTCGCGCGACAAGGTGGAAGAATTGCGCACCGAAATGGCCCAGGTCGGCCAGTATGTCGGCGTCGACATCAGCGAATTCCGCCGCATCGTGAACCAGGTCCAGAAGGGCGAGAAGGAGGCGCGTCAGGCCAAGAAGGAAATGGTCGAGGCGAACCTGCGGCTCGTCATCTCCATCGCCAAGAAATACACCAACCGCGGTCTGCAATTCCTTGATCTCATTCAGGAAGGCAACATCGGCCTGATGAAGGCCGTCGACAAGTTCGAATACCGCCGGGGCTACAAGTTCTCGACCTATGCGACCTGGTGGATCCGCCAGGCGATAACCCGCTCCATCGCCGATCAGGCCCGCACGATCCGTATTCCCGTGCACATGATCGAGACGATCAACAAGCTCGTCCGCACCGGCCGCCAGATGCTGCACGAAATCGGCCGCGAACCGACGCCGGAAGAACTGGCCGAAAAGCTGCAAATGCCGCTGGAGAAGGTCCGCAAGGTGATGAAGATCGCCAAGGAACCGATCAGCCTCGAAACCCCGATCGGCGACGAGGAAGACAGCCAGCTAGGCGACTTCATCGAGGACAAGAACGCGATCCTGCCCCTCGACAGCGCCATTCAGGAAAACCTGAAGGAAACCACCACCCGCGTCCTCGCCTCCCTCACCCCCCGCGAGGAACGCGTGCTGCGGATGCGCTTCGGCATCGGCATGAACACCGACCACACGCTGGAAGAGGTCGGCCAGCAGTTCAGCGTCACCCGCGAACGCATCCGCCAGATCGAGGCGAAGGCGCTGCGCAAACTGAAGCACCCAAGCCGGTCCCGGAAGCTGCGGAGTTTCCTGGATCAGTGAATTTGGACGGATTGAGATGGCAAAGACCGCAAGCACGTCGGGAATGGTTCGCTCTTCGGGTTCTGGACAGTTTGTCCTGAAGGAACCGGCGAAAGCAGGTCAGTCCGCAAAGACGAGCGCTGTATCTGGCGTGACGCAGCGCCAGAGCAAAGCGAGTTCAGGATCAGTCCGCGTCATCAAGGACGTGTCGGCTGAGCATCGTGATGCCCTGAAACGTCTTGTGGATCGGTGAGCCACTACCGCATAACACTTGCCGATGTTCTGGCCGCGCATGAGGAAGCCCTTACCGCCTCACTGTGGACAACGCCGAACGGATCGACGACATCGTTGTCGAGGTTGCATCAGGCGAGCGCAGCTTCGATCAACTGGCCGCATGGTTCAGGCCGCGACTTCTGCGCGCGACCCCACCCCCCTGAGTCCCCGCCGCCACACCCCTTCCCCCAGATGCAGTAGCCTGCACATACCGCTTCCCCATATCCGTCCCCATCTCCTATAGTCAGCGTCAAGAACCGGGGGAAACACCCGGACCTTGAGGCAGGACAGACACCAACAAGCAAGGAGGGGGCCGATGCGCTGCCCATTCTGCGGCAATATCGACACTCAGGTGAAGGACTCGCGCCCCGCCGAAGACCATGTCGCCATCCGTCGCCGGCGCTTCTGCCCGGCCTGCGGTGGCCGTTTCACCACCTACGAACGCGTGCAGTTGCGCGACCTCGTCGTCATCAAATCCTCCGGGAAGCGCGAGGATTTCGACCGCACCAAACTGGAACGCTCGATCCGCATCGCGATGCAGAAGCGGCCGATCGACCCCGAGCGGATCGACCAGATGATCAGCGGAATCGTCCGGCGGCTGGAAAGCCTGGGCGACACCGACATCTCCTCCAAGGTCATCGGCGAGATCGTGATGGAAAGTCTGGCGCGGATCGATACGGTCGCGTATGTGCGGTTTGCCAGCGTTTACAAGAACTTCCAGACCGCCGACGACTTTGACGGCTTCGTCTCCGAACTTCGGCCCGGAGCCGCCGGGGAAGAGTGACCGACGCCTCTCAAGACGGGCACCACATGGCCCACGCCCTGCGCCTTGCCGCGCGTGGCCTGGGCAATGTCTGGCCCAACCCCGCGGTTGGCTGCGTCCTGGTCAAGGATGGCAGCGTCGTCGGACGCGGCTGGACGCAGCCGGGCGGACGGCCCCATGCCGAGGTGGTCGCCCTGCACCAGGCGGGCGGGCGCGCGGAAGGCTCTACCGCCTACGTCACGCTTGAACCCTGTGCGCATCAGGGCCAGACCCCACCCTGCGCCGGGGCGCTGATCGCCGCCGGCGTCGCCCGCGCTGTCACCGCGCTGACCGACCCCGACCCCCGGGTTTCGGGCAAGGGGCACGCGATGCTGCGGCAGGCGGGCATCGCCGTGACCGAGGGGTGGCTTGCACCGGAGGCCACCCGCCTGAATGCCGGGTTCCTGAAACGGATGACGCAGGGCCTGCCCTTCGTGACGCTGAAACTGGCCGCCACACTGGACGGTCGGATCGCCACGGCCGCAGGCGAAAGCCGCTGGATCACCGGGCCGGACGCGCGCCGCAAGGTCCACGCCCTGCGGATGGCCCATGATGCGGTCATGGTCGGCTCGGGGACCGCACTGGCGGATGATCCCGACCTGACCGTCCGCGACCTTGGTGCCCGACACCAGCCCGTCCGCATCCTGCTTGACCGCGGCCTGACCAATGCGGCCGACAGCCGGCTTGGCCGGACTGCGGGGCACAGCCCGGTCTGGCTGGTGCATGGCCCGGCGGCGGGCACGGCCGCGCGCGACGGCTGGACAAGGACCGGGGCCACGCTGATCGAGGTCCCCGAGGCAGGGGGCCATCTCGACCTTGCAGCCGCGTTGCAGGCGCTGTCGGCACGCGGCCTTACCCGCATCCTGTGCGAAGGCGGCGGCACGCTTGGCGCGGCCCTGATCCGGGCCGGGCTGATCGACGATCTGGCGCTTTTCACCGGCGCGGCGCTGATCGGCGCCGACGGCCATCCCGCACTTGGCCCGTTGCATCTGGCCGCGTTGCGGGCGGCCCCGCGCCCGATCCTGGTCGAGACACTGAGCCTCGGGCCCGATCTCTATTCCCTGTGGCAGATGCCGGCGCGCGGCTGACGGCTCATCGCGGCAGCTTTGCAGCCTCGACCGGGGCCACGGTATCGGTCGCGTCAAGCACCTCTTCGACCGCGCGGTCGACGGCCAGCAGGCAGGGCTGGCAGATATCGTAGGTCACATGCGTCGGGTGCCGCTCGCCAATCTCCTCGCAGCGCGTCCAGTCGGAGTCACCATCGAACCTGACATTGCCGCAGAACGAACACTTGGTATCCCGCGCCGCCGAATCATAGTGCCAGCGGTTCAGGGGCGGCGAGAAATGCCAGGCATCGCGCAGATCATGCACCATCAGCGCCCGCCCCTCCTTCATCGGCTGGATGGTCATCAGGAACTTCCGCGCCATGCCTGGGGAGTCGCACCGATACTCCAGCCGCAGCGTGCGTCTGTGTTTCAGCACCGCATCGATCATCCTGGCCGTTGCGGCCCGGGTGTCCTCGCCAGCAATCTGCGACATGACCGAAGTCGACAGAACCTTGTTTGAAATCGCGCCGTTCGCGCCCCCGCTGAGCGCAAACTCATCCCATTCGCCGCCGACCCACAGCACGCGATATTCGCTGTCTACCACGGCGTAGACCTGCTGGAACTTCACTGCACTCGCCCTCCCCAGCGTCGTCAGCAAAAGGGAAGTTAGCACAGTTGTGCAAGAAATCGCGTCCGAAGTTTACACTTGCCGCAGGTTTCTTCGGGCGCCGGAGTTCTAATGTCAACGCAAGCTGACAACTTCTCCCGGCCGTGCGGGCAGAACCATGGTGCGGACCGTCGTGGCAATGTCGCCCGCCGCGAGGCCCGCCCAGGCATACATCTGGTTCGGGCTTGCCTGATCGATGAACCTGTCCGGCAGCGTCATCGTCCGCACTGCGCCCCGCCGGTCCAAGGCTCCGCTTGCCGCCAGGTGATGCAGGACCAAGGCCCCGAACCCGCCGGTTGATCCCTGTTCAAGGGTGACCAGGCAGCGATGATGCCGATAGAGCTGGTCGATCAGCGCGGTGTCCAGCGGCTTGGCAAAGCGGGCATCGGCCACGGTGACAGACAGGCCCTCGGCCTCCAGGATCGTAGCGGCGGCCAGGGCTTCGCCGAGATGCGCCCCGAAGGACAGCAGCGCCACGTCGCTGCCGTCGCGCAGCACACGGCCCTTGCCGATGGCGAGCGCCCGGCCGCGGTCCGGCATCGGAACCCCCATCCCCTCGCCGCGCGGATAGCGCAGCGCGATGGGGCCGTCGTCGTGACCGGCAGCGGTGGTCATCATATGGACCAGTTCGGCCTCGTCGCCCGCGGCCATCACCGTCATGTTCGGCAGGTTCGCCAGGAACATGATGTCGAAGGCCCCGGCATGGGTGGCACCGTCCTGGCCGACCAGCCCGGCGCGGTCGATCGCAAAGCGGACGGGCAGGTTCTGCAAGGCGACATCATGCACGATCTGGTCATAGCCGCGCTGCAGGAAGCTGGAATAGATCGCACAGAAGGGCCGCATGCCTCCGGCCGCCAACCCCGCCGCGAAGGTCACGCCGTGCTGCTCGGCGATCCCGACATCGAAGACGCGCGCGGGAAAACGTTTCTGCATCACGTCAAGCCCCGTGCCCCCCGGCATCGCCGCAGTGATCGCCACGATGCGCGGATCACGCGCGGCCTCGTCGGTCAGGCACTGGCCGAAGACCGCCGTGTAGTTCGGCGCATTGGCGGGCGTCTTGAACTGCTTGCCCGTCGAAATGTCGAACCTGGAGACGCCATGATACTTGTCATCCGCCCCTTCCGCCGGGCCATAGCCGCAGCCCTTCTTCGTCACCACATGCAACAGCACCGGCCCTTCGGCATGGGCACGCATCGAGCGCAGCGCATGCAAGAGCATCGGCACATCATGGCCGTTCACCGGGCCGAAATAGGCGAACCCCAGCTTTTCGAACAGGGTGACACCGCCAGGGCGATCGCTGACCATCTCCCGCGCCCGCCGCGCGCCTTCGCGAATGGGCGCGGGCAGGTGATCCTCCAGCCCCTCGGCAATCGCCTTCAGGGTGGCCAGGGGCCCTTTGCCGGCAATCGAGTTCAGATAGGTCTGCATTGCCCCGACCGGCGGGGCGATGGACATGTCGTTGTCGTTCAGGACCACGAACAGCCGCTTGCCCAGATGTCCCGCATGGTTCATCGCCTCATAGGCCATTCCCGCGGTGATCGCGCCGTCGCCGATGACGGCAACGGTGTCGCCGACCGCCTGCCCCATCTCGCGCGCCATGGCGAAGCCGAGGGCCGCGCTGATCGAGGTCGAGCTGTGCGCCGCGCCGAAGGGATCGTACTCGCTTTCCGACCGCTTGGTGAAGCCGCTGAGGCCCTCGGCCTGGCGCAAGGTCAGCATCCGGTCGCGCCGCCCGGTCAGGATCTTGTGGGGATAGCACTGGTGGCCGACGTCCCAGATCAGCTTGTCGCGCGGCGTGTCGAAAACGGCATGCAGCGCCACCGTCAGTTCGACCACCCCCAGCGAAGACCCCAGATGCCCGCCGGTCTGACTGACCACCTCGATCACCTCGCGACGCAGCTCGTCGGCCAACTGGGCGAGGTCGCGGTCCGGCAAGGCCCGCAGGTCCGCCGGGCTTGCGACCCGGTCAAGCATCGGCTTGCAGGAGATCGGATTGCACTCGTGGGCGGTCATGGTTTGCTCCTTTCGGGCAAAGGGTGCCGTGTGGGGTTTGGCCACACGGCACAAGTGCCTGTCGTCCGACAGGAAGGGAACCGGGGCCCGCAGGTCCCGCATCCGGCGCCGTGGAAGGGCCGGATCAGGGCGCGCGGGCCACGAGGGTCACCCCCCGCGGCCCGCGCATTCTCAAGTCAGCGCATGACCCTTTTCCGCCAGCGGCGCGTCAAGCGCGCCATAGGGCGACGGGGTCTGGCGGCTTTGCTCGGGCAGAAGAAGCCCGATCAGGTAGATCGCCCAGACGAAAAGGACGATGACGGCAAGGAAGGCGGCAGCGTAGGCGGCCCCCTTCAGCATCTGGCCCAGTCCCCAGAACGCCAGGCGGGTCTGCCGGGTTTCCTCGAAGAAATCGTTCGGCATGATGACCTCCTTAGTTGAGCGGCGCGTAGCCGTGTTCCTGTGCCCAGACATACCAGTTGTCGACCACGGTCCCGGTCAGAAGGATGCCGATCCCGCCGGTCAGCGTGACCAGCACCGCAAACCACCAGGCCCAACGGTGGATCCCTTCCATCGTGGCGTTGAACCCCATGGTCCAGCGCCAGAAGAGGGCCGCGCGTTCCGAGGCCGTGCCCCGGTCGACGATCTGCTCCAGCTCCCGGTCGCCGCCGAAGCGGGATACGGCCAGGATCGTCGCCCCGTGCATCGCAAACAGAAGCGCCGAGCCATAAAGGAACACGATCGAAAGCGCGTGGAACGGGTTGTAGAACAGGTTGCCGTATTGCAGAGAGAAGTTGTTGGTCCAGTCCAGGTGGCTGAAGATGCCGTAGGGGACGGCTTGGCTCCAGCTGCCCATCAGGATCGGCCGGAAAAGACCCAGCACCAGGAACAGCCAGATCGCGGATGCGAAGGCCCAGCACACATGTTTGCCCATCCCGAGCGCCTGCGCCCTGAGATAGGTGCGCACCCACCAGGCACAGACGCTGACCAGCAGGAAGAAGCTTGCGATGATCCACACGCCCCCCTCTGCCAGGGGCGCGAAACCAAGGCCGTATTCCTCGGCCGGGGGCTCCAGGCTGAACCAGAAGAGGTCGCGCAGGAAGACCGCAGGGTTGAAGCCGGCCTGATACCAGAACCACATGCCGACGGTGAAGAACCATGCCAGCCCCGAGGCCAGCGAGATGACCCCCATCGTCCCGAGGTAGATCGGACCCAACTGGGCGTTGCCGAACCATCCCGCGAGAGTGGAGAAACTTGCACCCCGGCTGCGGTTGGACAGTTCGACCCCCTCGGTCATCCCCATTTCCGGGGCACCGCGGACCTGCACTTGCGTGAAGATGTTCTGATACTCAGCCATTTACGCCTCCCGGGATTCCCGCCCACCAGGGCAGTTGCAGCCACCAGTCCCACCAGACGACCCATTGATCGAACCAGATCGTGCCAGAGATGACGATGCAGACCGCCGACCAGAAACCGGCGTTGAGCGCCAGCAGAAGGCCCAGGCGGTGGATGCCCAGGGTGCCGACCGAATACCCGATCAGGTCGCGGAAATAGGTATCCTCGTGGTCGGGGGTGCGCATTTCGCGGCCCTTCTCGGGGTTCGCCGCCGACAGGATCAGCGCCCCGTGCAGCGCCAGCGCCAGCGCCGTGGTGAAAAAGAAGCTCACCGCAAGCATGTGCGCTGGGTTGTACTGGAAGTTGCCGTAGGTATAGCCGGTGTTGGATACCCAATCGAGATGCGACCAGATGCCATAGGGAAAGGCATAGCCCCAGGCCCCCATCAGCACAGGCCGGATGACGACCAGCGTCAAATAGGCGAAGATCGCCACACCGAAGGCGACGGGCACATGATAGCCCATGCCCAGCTTGCGGCAGATTTCCACCTCGCGCAGCGCCCAGGTCACGAAAGCCCCGATGGCGCAGATCGTGATGATCTGCCACAAGCCGCCCTCGCGCAGCGGGGCCATCGCCAGCCCCATTTCCACCGGCGGCGGATTGATCGAGATCAGCCATGGGTTCCAGGTGCCCTGCAGGACGGCCCCGTACAGGATCAGCAGGGTGCCAAGGGCCGCAAAGAAAAACGTCAGGACGCCGAAGAAGCCGACGTAGAACGGGCCGACCCAGAAGTCGAACAGGTTGCCGCCGATCAGCGTGCCCCCCGGTACGCGGTATTTTCGTTCGAAGCTGAGCAGTGCCATGCTTCCCTCTCCGTGTTTTTCCGGTCAGTGCCGCCCTCGGGCGCAGTGGACAGGCCGGACATGTGAACGACGCTGGTTGTCGCGGGCGGCGAAACACGAGGTGCTGCCGCCCGTGACGATCGGTCAGGCCTATTGGGTCGCGGCAGGCGCAGCGTAGTTATACTTGGCGGCTGCGATGTCGAACCAGTTGTAGGCCGGCGTGCTGAGCAGCACGAGGTGGATCATGGCCGCCAGCAGGAACAGGAACACGCCCTGTGCCACGAAGACGCGACGAGGATCGAAGATCAGCCAGATTTTGTAGAACTTGGACATTTCTCGTTCCTCCTCAGAACCAAGGGCGCCAGATGTAGACCGCCAGATGAGCGACGACGGCGATGGCCACGAAAAGCCAAAGCCCGCTCATGTAGACGGAGTGCAGTTCTTGCGCCTGCTCGTCGGTGAGACCTGTGAAACTCAGGTCGGATCTATCAGCCATTCTATCCTCCGGATTGGCAGACTGACGCCGCATCCCCTGCGGCCGGGTTCACGAAGCAGCGTCATGCTGCACCGTGGGGTCCGGAAGGGCCGGGGTTTCCCCCGCCCCTCCCGAAGGCTTCACCGGACGGGCGGGCGCACCGCGTCGGGTCTGCGTTTCCACCTTTTCAGGGGCGGAAGATCGAGGGCGTGATCTCCTCGGCATCGCGAAGCGCGCGGGCCAAGGGACCCTGAGCCGGAAGGCTGAGATGGCGGACCGCCGAGGCCAGCCAGACCAGGCACTGGACCGGCAGCGCGAAGATCAGGATCAGCACGAAATAGGTGGCATACTCGGCCTTCGGCGTGCGCTTCGGCGGTGCCGCCCCGTACCGGACATGGCTGATATAGCTCTGGTCGCTCATGCGTTTCCTCCCCTTTCAGGCCCGTCGGGTCGTGTGCCCGACAACGTTTCGACGAATTCCAGGACAACACGCTCGGCCCCGTGGTCGAGCGCGGTCTTTTCGGCCGCATCGCGCAAGGATCGCGCGGCGGAAATGCGGGTCAGCACCGGGTGCTGTTGCAGGATGCGGTCAAGCGCCAGTTGAGCGTCCGTATCCCAAGGCATGTCGCGGCGCAGCGTCGTGGGCGTCGCCGCCGCGCTGTCCATTTCGCTACCCAGCGGCAGGATGTGGAACAGCGCGTCGAACAACCCGTTGCAGACCTCCTGCAACAGGTAGACCGCCCCCGCATAGCCCATGAACGGCGTTCCCGTGGCGCGGCGGATCGCAGCGCCGGGGAAGCTGGCGGGGATGAAACTTGGCGCAGGACCATGCCCGCCCTTCAGTTCCGCCAGATACATCTTCTCGTTGATCGACCCCATCACGATCAGCGGCCGGTGCTGTTTCAGCAGCGCCCGCACGCCCTCGTTGTTGGTCTTCTGACCGGCAAGCCGTGGCACCGCAAAGGCGCAAGGCAGGCCAAGGTCGTCTTCCAGATACTTCCGGATGCCGCGCGTATAGGTCTCGTTCGCGACGATGGCGAAGCTCGCGGTGGCGAAGAAGTCCTGAGTGACGGACCGCCAGAGATCCCACAGCGGCTTCAGCGTCGAATGCTTCTCCCGTTCGATGAACGGCTCGGGGTCCAGCCCAAGCATCTCGCCCAGCGTCCGCAGGAACAGGGTTGTGCTTTCCAACCCCATTGGCGCCTGCAAGTAGGGCTTGCCCAGACATTCCGCCAGGCCCCGGCCGAACTCTCGGTACATCACGACGTTGGCGTCGGCGTTCACCAGGTTCCGCATCTCGGCCAGATGCGCGCCCAAGGGCATCACCATGTTGATCTCGGCCCCGATCCCTTCGACCAGACGGCGGATTTCGTGCAGGTCGGAGGCCATGTTGAAGGTGCCGTACATCGGCCCCAGGATGTTGACGCGCGGCTTCGAGCCTTCCGGGCGAGGCGCTTCAGGCGGCATGCGCCCCTTCGTCATCCCGAACTCGGTGAAGATCCAGGTCATCGCCCGGTCGGCGCACTGCCACTGGTCCTCGTCGATGGTGCGCGGCAGGAACCGCTGGATGTTGGTCCCCTGCGGCGTGACGCCCCCGCCGATCATCTCGGCAATCGACCCCGTGACCACCACCGCAGGCAAAGCCGGGTCCAGGGTCTTCCAGGCCCGCGCCATCGAGGCTTCGGTGCCCGAAGTCATCTCGCCTTCGCCCAACCCCGTCACCACGATCGGCAACTCGTGCGGCGGCAGCGCGTCGGTGTAATGCAGGACGGACGTGACCGGCAGGTTCTCGCAGCCCACCGGGCCGTCGATGACGACCTGCAGGCCCTTCACGGCACAGAAGGCATAGATCGCCCCCCAGTAGCCGCCTGCCCGGTCATGATCCTGCACCAGCATCAGATCATCTCCTCGGCCTTGGCGGCTTTCGCGGCCTTGTCGAGTTTCTTCTGGTGGATCGCCCGGAAGTCCGGCCGCAGGTTCAGAGCACCTTCCCAGATGCCTGCCGTATCTGCCGTCCCGACCCCCGCAAAGAAGGCCTTCATCCCCTCCATCCGGGTCTTGTTGCCCATCGCCGCGTTGACGACCTGCGCCAGCGAACCAGCGCCCGCCGGTCCCATCAGGGGCCGCGCCGAGATCAGGTTGGTGAAGTACAGGGACGGCACCCCTCGTTCCTTCGCCTTCTGCACGACCGGAGTGGTCCCGACCGCCAGGTCCGGCTTGAACGCCTCCATCGCGGCCAGATCGTCCTCCAGGCTCGCGCGGTATTTCACCACGCAACCTTTGGCCTCCAGCCAGGCGCGATCGGCAGCCGACCATTCGTTCTTGGCACAGGCCGTGCCGACATATGGCACATCCGCGCCGCTTTCGATCAGCAGCCGCGCGACCAAGAGCTCGGAGCCCTCATAGCCCGACAGCGTGATCCTGCCCTTGATCGGGTTCGCGGCCAGCGCGCCCTTGATCGCCGGGCCAAAGGCATTCTGCGCCGCTGCAATCAGATCGGGTGCCACGTTGTAAGCCGCCCCGATCGCCGCCAGCCACTCCATCGTGCCGTCATGGCCCACGGGGGCCGAGCCGACGATGGTCCGCCCAGCCGCCTGAAACTCGCGGATCGAGGCCGTGTAGAACGGATGGATCGCCGCCACGACGCCCGAATCCAGCGCCGCATACAACTCGCGCCATTCCCGGCACGGCACCACCGGCCCCGCCGCCAGACCCATCGGGGCCAGCATCGCGCCGATCATCATCGGGTCCGCCGGGAACATCTCGCCCAGCAGGGTCAACGTCGGGCGGTCAGACCGCCCCGCAGCAGGCGCCGCCACCGGCCCGGCCTGAATCTCGGACCGCGCATAGGCCAGCATCGCCCCGGCCAGCACGTCCTTCGCCTCGGCATGGGTCGGGACACCAAAGCCCGGCACGTCGATGCCGATGATCCGCACACCGTTGATTTCCTTGGGCAACAGCCGCAGCGGAACACCGCTGGCCGTCGGCACGCAGAGATTCGTCACCACCACCGCGTCATAGCGATCCGGGTCCGCCAGTTCATGCACCGCGTCGCGGATGTCCTCGAAGAGCTTCCCCGTCACCAGCGTCTCGCTGTTGAACGGCACATAGCCCACCGACCGCCGCGCGCCGTAGAAGTGCGACACGAAGGTCAGTCCGTAAACGCAGCAGGCCGACCCCGACAGCACCGTCGCCACCCGCCGCATCCGCAGACCGACGCGCAGCGAGCCAAAGGCTGGGCACATCGACTGCGGCTTGTCATGCGGCCCCTGCGGATAGTCCGCCGCGTAGCGGTCAAGCACTTCCGAATTGCCAGCCGCCCGCGCGGCCTCCGCCATCTGCCCCGCACCGGCGTGGCAGCCCATCCCGTCAACCGGAGGCGTGGCGGAACGGTCGGTCACTTGCGACCCTCCGCCAGCGCCTTGAGCGCCTGCTCGATGATCGCAAGGGCGTCGAGGTCAAACATTGTCGTAGACCACTTCCAGACTGGGCTTCACGGCGGCAAACTTGCCGCGCATGTCGGCGTCCGTCGCAGGGTCCAGCACGAAGTTCGAGCCCGTGGTTTCGGCATCGAACAGGCCCAGAAGCCCGTCTTGCGTCAAAGGCTTCGGCCGCAGTGGCGGAGCGTCGGCGACGGCACAGGCCAGCACCTCGAACAAGGCACCCCACTGCGTCGCATTGGTGCCAACGATCTGGTAATTCGCCGATTTCCGCCGCAGGTCGTCGTCCGCCGGGATCGACGCCAGCACCGGAATGTTCACCGCCTCGGCGAAGGCCGCGGCCTCGCCCGTGCCGTCATCCTTGTTGATGACCAGCCCCGCGACGCCGACGTTGCCGCCGAGCTTGCGGAAGTATTCCACCGCCGAGCAGACGTTGTTCGCCACATACAAGGACTGCAGGTCGTTCGAGCCGACCACGATCACCTTCTGCGCCATGTCCCGCGCGATGGGCAGACCGAACCCGCCGCAGACCACGTCGCCGAGGAAGTCGAGAAGCACATAGTCGAAGTCCCAGTCGTGGAACCCCAGTTTCTCCAGAAGCTCGAACCCGTGAATGATCCCGCGCCCACCGCAGCCGCGACCGACCTCCGGGCCGCCAAGCTCCATCGCGAAGACCCCGCCGCGCTTGAAGCAGACGTCGCCGATCTTCACTTCCTCGCCCGCCAGCTTCTTGCGGGTCGAGGTTTCGATGATCGTCGGGCAGGCCTTGCCGCCGAACAGCAGGCTTGTCGTATCCGACTTCGGATCGCAGCCGATCAGCAAGACGCGCTTGCCCATCTCGGCCATCATGTGGCTGAGGTTGGCCAGCGTGAACGACTTGCCGATCCCGCCCTTGCCGTAGATCGCGATGATCTGCGTCTTCTTCGTCGGCGGATTGCCGGGGACCTCAAGCGACGGTTCCTCCTGCGCCTCGGCCCGCAGGCGGGCGTCGAAGTCCTTCAGGTTGGGCACTTCGGTCATGCGGCGGCACTCCAGTCGAGGATCATCTTCAGGCAGGCAGGATCGGTGAAGGTACGGTCGTAGGCGGATGCGGCATCAGCCGCCGAAGCGCGATGGGTGATCAGCCCGTCCAGCGACAGGTGCCCGTCGTCGACCAAGCGACGCGTCGCCTCCAGGTCGGCAGGTTGCCATTCGCTGGCGATGCGCAGGCGCAGTTCCTTCATGAAGGCGGGCGGAAATGCGAAGCTGATGGGCGCCGAGTAGAAGCCGCACAGGACCACCTCGCCGCCCCGCGCCAGCCGGGGAACCAGCCTGTCGAGGATGTCGGTCGCGCCCGATGCGTCGAAGATGACCCGGTAATCGCGGCGTTGGTCACCGTCCGGGGTCACCACCTCATAGCCGGCCGCTCCGCCGCGACGGTCCGGGTCGATCTCCCAGACAACCGGCTCTGCGCCTCTTGCCACCGCGATCCGCGCCAGAAGCCGCCCCAGCGTGCCGTGGCCGATGATCAGGTCCGGCAGGCCCCCCCCGGTCAGTGCATGATGCGCCGTCGCCGCCAGTGCCAGTAGCGCCCCCTGCTCGCCGTGGGCAGGATCAAGCCTTGCCACCCGCGGCGCCGGTGTCACCAGAAGCCCGGAAGCGCCGCCGAACAGCCCGCGCACACCCGCTTCGAAACAGTTGGCCCCCGGGACGAAGACATGATCACCCGGAACAAAACCGGTCTCGCCACTGGTCTCCACCACCTCGCCAAAGCTTTCGTAGCCCGGGACCAGCGGATAGCCCATCCCCGGAAACGGCGGCATCGATCCCTGCCAGAACAGCTTTTCCGTGCCGGTGGAGATGCCCGAGTGCCGGACCCGGACGACCACATCCCCCGCCAACGGCGCCTTCAGCCCGACCTTGCCCAGCGACAGGGCGCGAGGGCCGGAAAGGATGACGGCGTCGGTGATCACGGTCCCAGCCTTCCTGAATCAGCACGCGGATCGCGCTGAGTGTCAGTCTAGCCTTACAGTTTTATATGTCAAACAAAATGGACATTTTTGCAGATGGCACCGATGGCGCGACGCACTCCCGGGTGGCGGGACGATCGGCTCAGCGGCGGACCGCGGACACCACCGAGGTGACGAAGGGCCGGTCGCCCGGGCGTTGCTGGATGTCCCGGAAGCCCGCCCCGTGCAGCAAAGCGGCGATTTCGGCAGCCGAGCGGGTGCGACCGGTCCGCATCGCCAGCGTGTAGATGGCAAAGTAGATGTCTGTCGCCGGATCCGGCCTCGCGCCGCCCGACATCGGCTCCGAAACAAGGATCATCCCGCCCGGCGGCAGCGCTGCCCGGACCTTGGCCAAGAGCGCCGCAACCGTTGCATCGGGATGGTCGTACAGCACCCTGACCAGACTGATCGTGTCGGCCCCGATCGGCAGCGGATCGGCCCGGAAATCGCCGGGGTGCAGCGTCACGGCGTCGCGCAGGCCCGCCGGGACCGCGGCCAGCACGGCGGGCATGTCGAACAGGGCCAGCTTCAGGTCGCGACAGGTCCTGCCGACCTCGGCCAGGAAGGCCCCGGTGCCGCCGCCGACATCCAGAAGATGCCGTCGTCGCGACAGATCGACCAGCCGCAGCGTATCTTCCGCCACCAGCACCTGACTTTCCGCCATCAGCCGGCTGTAGCGCGCCGCAAGCCCGGCATCTTCCCGGGCCAGCGGCCCGAAGACATAGGGCCAGAACCTGGCCAGTTCGGTCTCGGTCTGGCCCCGGAAGAACGCCAATGGATCAGAAAGATCGCGGTATAGGACATGATGATGCCGCACCATCGGCTCCAGCCCCGGCACGGCCAGGAAGGCCGCGCCCCGCGGGGCCAGCACCCAGAGGCCCTTGCGGTCCCGGGCAACCAGCTTCAGCGCCGCCCCGGCGCGCAGGAGCACCTCCAGCGGCGCTTCGGGGACTGCCACGCGCCGCGACATCTCCTCGGTCGTCATCGGCCCCGAGGCCAGGAAATGCAGCACCCGCGCCTCGACCAGCGCGACCAGCGCCTGCGACTGGACAAAGCCCGAGATGACCCGGAACAGCTCTGCCCCCTCGCGCCGCACCAGGCCGCGAAGCCCCGGCATCCGCGCGGCCAGCCGGTGAAACCGGGGCGACATGGCGAACCGGGTCAGCCAGCCCTGCGCCTCGGGCCGCGCGGGCGGCGGGCGCGGCTCGGCGTTCATCTCGCCGCCGATTCGGGCAGGACGGTCATCTTGCGGGCATAGGCCGTGACCAGATTTGCCAGCATCGCCTCGCCCGGACAGGACGGGATGCTTGCAATCGCCCCGCCAAGAATGTCCTTCATATGCGCCATGGCACCCTCGACCCCCATGGCCTGCACCGCATTCGGTCGCAGATGGGCGGCATCCTGCCCCACGGGCTTGCCGGTCTGATCCGGCGTCAGCAGCGCGTCCTTCAGATCGTCCGCCACCTGGAACGCGGCCCCGATCCGGTCGCCAAGCTCGGCCCAGGGATCGGCGTCCTGCCCGGCCGCGACCGCACCCATCCGCGTCGCCGCGACGAACAGCGCCGCCGTCTTGGCGCGGTGATACGCGATCAGATCGATCTTCGTCTCGCTTTCCCAGCCCTGCCCGGCGCAGATGCCGAACGGCGCGCCCGTATGCCGTGCCAGCGCCCCGGTCAGCGCCAGGGCCCGGTCCGGCGCGCGCGCGCCGGCCTTGGCCAGCACCTCGAAGGCCAGCACGATCAGGCTGTCCCCGGCCAGCACCGCCAGCGGTTCACTGAACGCCCGGTGCAGCGTCGGCTTGCCCCGGCGCAGGTCCGCGTCATCGAATGCGGGCAGATCGTCATGCACCAGACTTGCACAATGGATCAACTCCAGCGCCGCGGCGGCGGCGGTGCTGATCTCGGGCCGGTCATCACCACAGGCCGCAGCCACCGCCAGCAGGATCGTCGGGCGAATGCGCGCGCCGCCGGGAAAAACCGCATAGGGGATCGCCGCCGAAAGCCTGGGCGGCGCATCCTTGCGGTTCAGGGGCAGAAGGGCCGCGGTCAGGGCCTGCTCGATGCGATCGGCGAAAGGCAAGATGCGACTCCTCGGTCGGACGGCGTCGATTCAGTTTGGCATCGCGCCCGGCATGTGTAAATCTGAATTTACACTTGTCCGTCAAATCAAGCTGACACACCTGAGGAGGCCATGCCCGCTGCCGACAGCATCAGCCGACCGAATGCGGTCGTGATCGGGGCCGGGATGGGTGGCCTTGGCGCGGCCATCCGGCTTGCGGCAAAGGGCTGCAACGTCATCGTGATCGAAAGCGCGGACCTGCCCGGCGGCAAGGCCCGCGCCCGACCGACCGCTGCCGGCCCCGCCGCGATGGGCCCGACCGTCCTGACACTGCGCGCGGAACTGGACGAACTTTTCCACCTGTGCGGCACCACGACCGAAGCCGAAGTCGCCCTGATCCGGCTTGCCCGCCTGGCGCGCCACTGGTGGCCCGACTCTGGCCCCCTCGACCTCTTTCCCGACCGCGAGGCCAATATCGAGGCCGTCCGCGCCTTCGCCGGCGCGCGGGAGGCGCAGGGCTTCGCCGCGTTCGACACTGCCACCCGCGCGCTTTACGACGCGTTCGAGACCCCGGTGATGCGCGCGCCGGAACCCGACCTTGCCGCCATCGCCCGCGCCACGCTGCGCCGACCCGCCCTGTGGTCCGCGCTTCTGCCCGGCATGACGCTGGACCGCTGGCTGAAACGGCATTTCCGCGACCCCCGGCTGCGGCAGCTTTTCGGGCGCTATGCCACCTATGTCGGCGGCAGGCCGGGCCATACCCCCGCGGTCCTCGCCCTCGTCTGGCAGGCCGAGGCCAAGGGCGTGTGGGCCGCCCGCGACGGCATCCAGTCCGTTGCCGCAGCTCTGGCCCGCGCCGCCGAACGGCTGGGCGTGCGCTTCCACTTCGCCACCACCGCCCGCCGCATCGTCCGCCAATCTGGTCGTGTCAGCCTGGTCGAGACCGACCAGGGCCACCATCCCGCCGATCTCGTCATCTTCAACGGCGACCCCCGCGCCCTGGCCGAAGGGCACCTGGGCGAAGCCGCGCAAACCGCGCTGCCGCGCGCCTTGGGCAAGCCCAGCCTGTCGGCCTATGTCTGGTCCTTTGCCGCCGCCCCCTCGGGGCCCCTGGCGCAGGACCTGATCCACCACAACCTGTTCTTCACCGCCGACCCGCAGGCCGAATTCGGCCCGATCGGCCTGGGCCGGATGCCCGAAAGCCCCACGCTCTACCTGAACGCCCAGGACCGCGGGCTCGACCCGCCGCCCCCGCTCGAACGCTTCCAGATCATCCTGAACGGCCCGGCCGACGCGGCCAGCCCGCCCGACGAGGACCAGACATGTCACACCCGGACTTTCCCGCCCCTGGCCCGCATGGGGCTGACCTTCGCGCCGGACCCGGACGGGCTGACGCGGCCCTCGGACTTCGCCTTGCGCTTTGCGGGCTCGAAAGGGGCGATCTACGGCCCCTCGCCCGAAGGGGTGCTGGCGGCCTTCCGGCGCCCGGTGGCGCGGACGGGGTTGCCGGGGCTCTATCTTGCGGGGGGCGCAGTGCATCCGGGGGCGGGGGTGCCGATGGCGCTTCTCTCCGCCCGGCAAGCCGCGCAACAGGCGCTCATGGACCTGACTTCAGCCACCCTGTCGCCCCGGACGGCTATGCCTGGTGGTATGTCGACGGCATTTCCGAAGACGGGACCAAGGCCGTCTCGCTGATCGCCTTCATCGGCTCGGTCTTCTCGCCCTGGTATCGGTGGTCCGGCCGCCGCGAGCCCCAGAACCACTGCTGCCTGAACGTGGTGACCACCGGCCGCAACGGCCGCTTCACCATGACCGACCGGGGTCGCGCGGCCCTCCTCCAGTCGCCCGACCGGCTGCAGATCGGCCCCTCGTCTGTCACCTGGACCGGCACCGAACTGGTGATCGAGGTCGATGAATGGGGCGCGCCGCCGATGGTCACGCCCGTCCGGGGCCGCGTTGTCCTGACCCCGCGCGCGGTCACGCAGACCGAGGTCTGGCTCACCCCCGACGGCGCGCATCTCTGGCGGCCCTTCGCCCCCATCGCCGACATCGAGGTCAACCTGACCCAGGGCCACGGCTGGCGCGGGCACGGCTATTTCGACGCCAACTTCGGCAGCCGCGCGCTGGAGGCCGATTTCAGCTTCTGGACCTGGGGCCGCTATCCGTTGCGGGACCGCGCCCTTTGCATCTATGACGCCGAGCTGCGCGACGGGCGGCACTTCGACCTTGCGGTCGAGATCACCCCCGATGGAGGTGTCCGCGAAACCACGGCCCCCCCGCGCACCCGTTTTGTCCGCAACCCCTGGGCCCTCCGCCGCGAGACGCGCGCCGACCCTGGGACGACACCGCGCCCGCGCCTGTCGCTTCTGGAAGCCCCGTTCTACTCTCGCGCCCTGGTGGAAACCCGGATCGACGGCGAAACCACCGTGGGGATGCACGAGGCGCTGGACCTCGCCCGCTTCCGCTCACCGCTTCTGAAACCGATGCTGGCCCTGCGCGTTCCCCGCCGGGCGCGCTGGCCTTAGGCTGAGGTCGCGCGGGGCTCGCCCGGGTTCAGCGTCATCACCGACCAGTTCAGCGCCGCCGCGACCGAGACCCATGCCAGATAGGGCAGGAACAAAAGGCCCGCGACCCAGTCCACCCGCCAGAAGGCGATCAGCGTCGCGGCAACGGCAAGCCACAAAAGCGCCAGCACCACCATCCCGGCCCGCATCCGCTTCAGCCCGAAGAAGACCGGCGTCCACAGTGTGTTCAGCCCGATCTGCACGGCGTAAAGCGCAAGCGCAGCGCCGACTGCCGCATCCGCCCCCGCCTGCCGCGCCACCCGTTCCCCGGCCAGCGACATGAAGATGTAAAGCGTGGTCCAAGCGACCGGGAACAGCCAGTCGGGCGGGGTCCAGCCAGGCTTGCGCAAGCCACGATACCATTCGCCCGGCGAAAACATGGCACCCGTGGCCGCTGCGGGGCCGCAGGTCAGAAGGAAGATGAGGAAGACCCAGGGATCCATGACGCCGATCCATACAGGATGCGCCGGAAAAGGCCAGCCCCTGACGCCAGGATCCGCGTCAGCCCGCCGCGCCGCGCCGATCCCGCGCCTCCAGCTGCGCAAGGATCGCCAGCAACGTCTCAGACCGCTGCGGCCGGGCGGACCGCTGCCCCGCCGCCTCGATCAGGAAGGCCACCTCCGGCACCGGACGCGCGTGCAGCTGGGCGGGTCGCGGCAGGACATGGGTCAGCGCCGACCCTGCCAGCGCCCGCCCCATCAGCACGAGCTTCTGCCCCCGACTGGTCCGTGCGCGCCGGGTCACGCTGTCGTGCCCCTGCCGGGCGACCTCGCTGCCGATCGCGGCATAGATGTGCCGCGCCGCCGCGATTCCCATCCGGCAATCCGGCGGCAGACTGAACACCCCGGCGCCCGAGCGCAGGTAGAGCTCGTCCGCCGCTGCCAGAAGCCGCGCCGTCACCCGGCCGAGGGCGGGCGAGTGGCGCGGGTCGGCCAGCAATGCGCCCGCGTTGATCCCCGCCTCCTCCAGCCAGTCCAAGGGCAGGAACAGCCGTCCCGCCCGCGCATCCTCGCCGACATCCCGCGCGATGTTGGTCAACTGCATCGCCAGCCCCAGGTCCGCCGCCCGCGCCAGCGCGTCCGGGTCGCGCACCCGCATCAGGACGCACATCATCACGCCCACCGCCGACGCGACGCGGGCACCGTAGGCATACAGGTCCGCCAGCGTCCGATACCGCCGCCCCATCGCGTCCCAGGCGAGCCCTTCCAGCAAGGCATCCGGCAAGGCGCGGGGCAGGTCGAACCCGGCAATCACCGCCGCAAAGGCTCGATCCGACGGGCGCGCCTCGGGCCTGCCGGCATAGATCAGGTCCAGCCGTTCGCGCAGCCGCAGGACCGCTGCCGTCTTGTCCTGAACCTCGTCCACATCATCATCCGCGACGCGGCAAAAGGCGTAAAGCGCCAGCGCCGGATCGCGCACCCGGGCAGGCAACAGCCGCGAGGCGGCATGGAATGAAAGGCTTCCCGTGCGGATCATCGCCTTGCAGGCGGTCAGGTCGTCCGGTGCGATCATTCCGCAGCCATCCCCAGGGCGGTCGCGCCGCGGCCGGGCGCATCCGGCACCAATGCGGCCAGCACTTCCGCCGTCCCGATCACTCCGGGCACGCCCGCCCCCGGATGCGTCCCGGCACCCGTGAGATACAAACCCGGCAGCTCCTCCGACACGTTGTGCGGCCGGAACCAGGCCGACTGGAAGATGCGCGGCTCCAGCGAAAAGCCCGCGCCATGCGGCGAAAGATAGCGGTCGCGGAAGGTTTCGGGCGTGAAGACAAGGCTTTCGGTCACGCAGGCAGACAGCCCCGGCAACAGCCGCTCTTCCAGCACTTTCAGCATCTTCTGCCGATAGGGTTCCGCCATCGCCTGCCAGTCCACCGGGGCCTTGTGCCCCAGATGCGGCACCGGCGACAGGACATAGAACGTGTCATCCCCCTCCGGCGCGACCGAGGGATCGGTGACCGAGGGCCGGTGGACATAAAGGCTCATGTCCTCGGACAGCGTGCCGGTCTGGAAGATCTCGCGGATATGCTCGCGGTAGCGGGGCCCGACGACGATCGTATGGTGTCCGGCCCCCGGCCACCTGCCCCTGGTGCCCTTGGTCCCGAAATACCAGACGAACAACCCCATCGACCAGCGCGACCGCATCAGCCTGGACGCGGTCCAGCGCCGGACCGGCTGGTGGCGCAAAAGCCGTGTGTAGGTCGTGCCCGGATCGGCATTCGACACCACGACCTCGGCGGGCAGGACGCGTCCGTCCGCCAGCCGCACCCCCGAGGCGCGGCCCCCGGCAGCCAGCACCTCGTCAACTTCGGCACCCTGCACGACGCGACCGCCCTGGTCCGTGACCACCCGCACCATCGCATCGGCGATCGCCTGCACCCCGCCCATCGCATAGTGGACGCCGAAAGCCCGCTCCAGATGGCTGACCAGCGCATACATCGAGGTGACATGGAACGGATCGCCCCCGATGAACAGAGGATGGAACGACAAAGCAAAGCGCAGGCGCGGGTCATGCACCCGACCGGCGGCATGGGCGTGGACCGACCGGTCCGCGCGCAGCCAGGCGAACCTCGGCAGCACCTTGAACAGATCCCGAAGCCGGTGCATAGACCGCTTGCCAAGATCCTCATAACCGAACCAGTAGCGCGTCTCGGCATCGGCCAGGAACCTGCGATACCCCGCGAGGTCGCGCGGCGACAGGCGCGACACCTCGGCCTCCATCGCCGCATCACCCTGCCGCGCGGCAAAGCTTGATCCGTCCGCCCACAGGATCCTGTAGAACGGATCCATCGGCACCAGCGTCACATCCCGGTCGAAATCCCGCCCGCAGGCCGCCCACAGGTCGCGCAGTCCCTGCGGCACCGTCACGATGGTCGGCCCCAGGTCGAATCGGTGCCCGCCCTGGCGGATCGACGAGCCCCGCCCACCGGGTCGGTCCAGCCGGTCGACCAGCGTGACCTGCCAGCCCTTGGCCCCCAGCCGCATCGCCGCAGCCAGGCCCCCCAGCCCCGCACCGATCACCACCGCGCGGCCCTTCCCGTCCAGTGCAAGGGGCAAGGCTTCGATCGGACCGGGGCGCAACGCTTGTGTCATTCCGCCAGTCTATAGTGTCCAGTCTGATTTACAACTTTGCTTTTTGATCCGCTCATTTCGCGTGAATTTGGTTTTTCTGCTGCAAGATTGTGTGTAACGTCATCCTGACACAGAGGCCTGGAGGATCGACTCATTTCCGTAGCCACGCTCAGCCTCTTCCGCTTTCCGACACCTGCCGGCCGGCTCTGGGTGATCGGGCAGATGGCCATGGCGCGGGCACGCCACCTCTGGGTCGACTCGGCACGATTCGTGAAACTCTGCGGCTCGGGGACGGGAGAGGGCTTCACGCCGCGTCCCAACTGGTCGGTCTGGGCGATCTTCGCGGTCTGGCCGGACGAGGCGCAGGCGCGCGACCACATCGCCCGGCACCGGGTCATCACCCGCTGGCGTGCCCGGGCTGCCGAAGACTGGACCGTCTTCCTCGCCCCGTTTTCGGCCCGCGGCAGCTGGGCCGGCGTCAACCCGCTTGCCGATCTTGCCGACCCGCAGGCCTGCGGCGGCCCCATTGCCGCCCTGACCCGTGCCACGGTCCGTCCGCAGCATGCGCGGGCCTTCTGGAAGCGCGTCCCAGACATCTCGTCGCGCATCGGCACCGACCCCAATGTCCTCTTCAAGATCGGCATCGGCGAGGTCCCGCTTCTTCACCAGGTCACCTTCTCGATCTGGCCCGACGCCGCCCGCATGGCCGAATTCGCCCGCCACATGGGCCCCCACGCCGCCGCGATGCAGGCCGCCCGCGACAACGGCTGGTTCGCGGAAGAATTCTACGCCCGCTTCCACGTCCTTGGCACCCAAGGCCGATGGAGCGGCAGCGACCCCCTTCACGGGGTCCGGGATACAGAAAGGCACGCCGCATGACCGCGCTTCATCGCAGCAAGGCCCACGTTCAGGCCGCCAGCGGCCCGAAACCGCCCTTCCCCTTCACCGCCATTGTCGGCCAGGACGACATGCGGCTTGCGATGACCCTCACCGCCATCGACCCGATGATCGGCGGCGTCCTCGTCTTCGGCGACCGGGGCACCGGCAAGTCCACCGCCGTCCGGGGCCTCGCCGCCCTGCTGCCGCCGATCCGCGCCGTGGCCTCCTGCCCGGTGAACAGCGCCGACCCCGCGCAATGCCCGCCATGGGCCTACATCCCCGACCCCACAGTCATCGACAAACCCACCCCCGTCGTCGACCTGCCCCTCGGCGTCTCCGAGGACCGCGTGACCGGCGCGCTCGACGTCGAACGCGCCATTGCCCAAGGGGTGAAGGCCTTCGAGCCCGGCCTTCTTGCCCGCGCCAACCGGGGCTATCTCTACATCGACGAGGTCAACCTCCTCGAAGACCACATCGTCGACCTCCTCCTCGACGTGGCCCAGTCCGGCGAGAACGTTGTCGAACGCGACGGCCTTTCCATCCGCCACCCCGCCCGCTTCGTCCTGGTGGGCAGTGGCAACCCCGAGGAAGGCGACCTTCGCCCCCAGCTCCTCGACCGCTTCGGCCTGTCGGTCGAGGTCCGCTCTCCCCGCGACATCGCCACCCGCGTCGAGGTCGTCCTCCGGCGCGAGGCCTATGAGGCCGACCCCTACGCCTTCGCCGCCAGCTGGGGCCAGGCCGAATCCGACCTGCGCAGCACCATCCTGGCCGCCCGCGCCGCCCTGCCCAAGGTCCAGACCCCGCGCGCCGCCCTCGAAGACTGCGCCGCCCTCTGCATCGCGCTTGGCTCCGACGGCGTGCGCGGCGAGTTGACCCTCCTCCGCGCCGCCCGCGCGCTTGCCGCCAGCGAAGCCGCACGATCCGTCACCCGCGCCCATCTCCGCCGCATCGCTGCCATGTCCCTCGGCCACCGTCTCCGCCGCGATCCCCTGGACGAGGCTGGCGCTTCCGACCGCGTCGCCCGCACCGTCTCCGAGACCCTCACCTGATGGACCCCTGGGCGCGCCTTTCTCTCGCGCTGCGCATCCTCGCCGTCGACCCGGTGGGCATGGGTGGCCTCTGGCTCCGCTCCCGCGCCGGTCCCGTCCGCGACATCGCCAGCACGGCCATTGCACAAACCCCCTTCGACCGCCCCCAGCGCCGCCTTTCCGCCAGCATCGACGACCTCGCCCTGATGGGAGGCCCCGACCCCGTCGCCACCCTCGCCGCTGGCCGCCCCGTCCACCGACCGGGACTCCTTGCGACCCCCGCCGTCCTGATCCTGCCGATGGCCGAATCCGCCGCCCCCTCCCTCACCGCCCGTCTCGCGCAGGCCCTCGACCGCGGCCACCACGCCCTCATCGCCCTCGACGAGGCTGCCGAAGACGGCGAAGGCCTCCCGAGCACCCTCTCCGACCGCCTCGGCCTGTTCCTGGGCCTCGAAGGCGAACGCGCCCCGCGCCTCCTCCCCAAACCCATCGGCCGCCGCACCCTCGCCAAAGCCCGCGCCCTCTACCCCCTCGTCACCGTCCCGCCAGACCTGACCGAGGCCCTCGCCCACCTCGCCGCGCGCCTTGGCATCGCCTCGCCCCGCGCCCTCCTGACCAGCCGCCGCATCTCCCGTGCCATCGCCGCCCTCGACGGACGCACAGAAGTCACCGAGACCGACCTGATCCAGGCCGCCGAGCTTGGCCTCGCCCACCGTGCCCTGCCGGAGACCGAAGCCCGACCCGACGAACCGCCCGAGCAGCCGCCGCCCGAGCAGCCCGACCAGCCGGACCAGCAGCCCGAGGAACAAGACCTCCAATCCCTCGCCGACCTCCTGATCGAAGCCGCGCAGGCCGCCCTCCCCCCCGACATCCTGGCAAAACTGCAAGCCGACCGCGCCAACCGCGCCGCGCGGGGCGCTTCCGGCACCGGATCGGCCAAATCCGGCAACCGCCGGGGCCGCCCGCTGCCGTCAAGACCCGGCCGCCCCGACGGCCGGTCCCGCATCGACCTCGTCGCTACCCTCAGACAAGCCGCCCCCTGGCAGGTCCTGCGCAAACGCCAGGACCAACACGACCGCGCGCTGATCGTCCACCGCTCCGACCTCCGCCTGAAACGCTTCAGGCAGGTCTCCGACCGCGTCCTGATCTTCGTCGTGGACGCCTCCGGCTCCTCGGCGATGGCCCGACTCGGCGAAGCCAAGGGCGCGGTGGAACTCATGCTCGCGCAAGCCTACAGCCGCCGCGACCACGTCGCCCTCGTCGTCCTGCGCGGCGCAAAGGCCGAGCTGATCCTTCCCCCCACCCGCAGCCTGACCACCACAAAGGCCCGCCTCCGCGGCCTTCCGGGAGGCGGCGGCACGCCCCTGGCCTCGGGCCTGGCCACAGCCCTCGACACCGCGCTGCGCGCCCGCAGGCAAGGCATGACCCCCAGCCTCGCCCTCCTCACCGACGGACGGGCGAACATAGCCCTCAACGGCCAACCCGACCGCGTCCAGGCGCAAGAAGACGCCCACCGGATCGCCACCGGCATTCGCGCCGCCGGGATTGCCGCCGTCACGCTGGACGTCGCGAACCGCCCGCAACCGGCGCTGGCCGAGCTGGCGCAAACCATGCACAGCCGCTATGTTCCGCTTCCTCGGGCCGACGCCCGGGCGATTGCTGCAACCCTGGCCTGAGATGACCCCCGCCGCCCTGCCCAACGACTGGCCCTTCAAGGCCCAATCCAGCCTCGTCTCCACCGGTCGCCAGCGGTTCTGGGTGACAGACACCGGCCCGAAAGACGCCCCCGCGCTCCTCCTCCTCCACGGGACCGGAGCGTCAGGCCACAGCTTCGCCCGCACCCTCCCCGGCCTGTCGCAAACCTACCGGGTCATCACCCCCGACCTCCCCGGCCACGGCTGCTCCCCCGGCTTCGCAGGTCGCCTGAACCTCGACGCGATGGCGCAGGATCTCTGGACCCTTCTCGACACCCTGCAAATCCGGCCGCAAGCCATCATCGGCCACTCCGCCGGGGCCGCCATCGGCCTGCGCATGGCCGAGCTGCGCCCCGTCCCCCAGATCATCGGCCTCAACGCCGCCCTGGGGGAATTCGACGGCGCCGCCGCCTTCCTCTTCCCGATCATCGCCAGGGGCCTCGCCACCCTGCCTTTCGCGGCCTCCGCCATCACCGCCTTCTTCGGCCGCCCCGGCACGGTGGAGCGGATCCTGACCGGCACCGGCTCGCCCCTCGACGCCGAAGGCCGCGCCCGATACCTGCGCCTGGTCCGCGACCCCGATCATGTGACCGGGGCGCTCGGCATGATGGCCGACTGGCGGCTGCAGGGGCTGTTGAACCGCCTGCCCCAGACGCAAACCCAAGTCACCCTGATCGCATCGGAAGGCGACCGGGCTGTGCCCGCGCAGGTCTCCATCGACGCGGCCAACCGCATTCCGGGCGCAAGGCTGCACCTGCTGCCGAAACGCGGCCACCTTGCGCATGAAGAAGCCGAGGACGGGCTGTCGGCACTGATCCTGAATGCGCTTATGCCGGATCTACGAACCACGGCCCCGCCCCGGACTTGATCCGGGGCCTCCAGTGGACACCCGAGGCCCCGGATCAAGTCCGGGGCGGGGTCAATTCAGACCGAACCGGCGATCTCCGAACTCCGGAAGATCATCGCTGCGTGCCTGTCCAGATAGATCCGCAGCCAGGGGGTGAACGCCACGGGCTTCGCGGCAATCTCGGACCGCAAGGCGTCAAGCGACACCCAACGCACCGCCGCCACCTCGGCGGGGTCAAGCTCCAGGTCCAAAGGCCAGCCAGCCTCGCCGACAAAGACCTCGACCAGCTCATGTTCGGTCAGCATCTCGCCCTTGCCCGGCACCTCGGCGCGGTATTCGACCTGCCCGACATGGCGCAGATCAAGGCCGGTGATCCCCACCTCCTCACCCAGCCGCCGCACTGCACAGTCAGCCGGGGGCTCCCCCCAGTTCGGATGCGTGCAGCAGGTGTTCGCCCAAAGCCCCGGCGTATGATACTTCCCCGCCGCCCGCTGCTGGATCAGGATCTCCTGCCCGCGCAGCACGAAGACCGACACCGCCGGATGCCGCAGCCCCTGCCGATGCACCGCCAGCTTGCCGAGCGGGCGCAAGGTCCCGTCAGCACCCCAAGCCGGAATCGGCAGGTCAATCGGCTCCATCACGACCATTTTGGACTGACGACCCCCATCAGGTGCATCACGTTCTTCACCCCGATCTTGAGGTGCGCAAGCGGACGCGCCGCAACAAGCCTCTTGTTCATGTAGGCCTCGAAGGTCAGGCGCTGCACGTCGAGGTCGTGGCACAGACTCACGAACCGCTCGCGCCGGTCGTCGCTGCGATAATACGCGTTCTGCATCGACCGCAAGACCTTGAAGACCGTGCCATGCTCCTTCAGGAACAGCTTCCGCGCCAGCTTCAACTCACTGGCCTTGCCCGACCGCAGGAAGGCCTGAGCCGCCGTCGCCGCCGCCCGCCCCCCCGCCATCGCATAGAAGATGCCCTCGCCGGAGGACGGTGCCACAACCCCCGCCGCGTCCCCCGCCAGCACCACATCCCGGCCATTGTCCCAACGGTCGAGCGGCTTCAGCGGGATCGGCGCCCCCTCGCGCCGGATTGTCTCGCAGTCGGTCAGCCCCGCCATCGCCCGCAGGTCCGCCGTGGCCTTCTTCAGGTCCACCGCGCCGTCCTCGGTCCCCATCCCGACACTGGCCTTGTCGCCGTGCGGGAACACCCAGCCGTAGAAGTCCGGGCTGATCTGCCCGTCATAGATCACGTCGCAGCGCACCGGGTCATACCCGGCATTGGCCGCCGGGGCCTTGATGATCTCGTGATAGGCAATGACATAGGGGATGCTGTCGCCCCCCGGCACCTCGGCCCGAGCCACCCCCGACTTCGCCCCGTCCGCCCCGATCACCACGCGGGTCAAGGCCCGCTGCTCCTGCCCCGAGGCCTTCTCGCGCCAGACGACATGGGTGCCCGAGGCATCCCGCTCCACCCGCAGGAAGGTGCCGGTCAGGCGTTCCGCCCCGACCATTCGCGCGCGGTCGCGCAGGAATTCGTCGAAATCCTCGCGGTCGACCATGCCCACATAGCCGCCCTCGATATGGATATCGACCGCCCGCCCGGTGGGCGAGATCATCCGCGCCGTCCTGATCTTCGCCACCACCAGATGGTCGGGAATGTCGAAATCCTTGATCAGCCGCGGCGGGATCGCCCCGCCGCAGGGCTTGATCCGGCCATCCCGATCCAGCAGTGCCACGCGATACCCTGCCCGCGCCAGATCCTCGGCTGCGGTCGCGCCCGACGGCCCGCCGCCCACCACGAATGCGTCATACATGCTCATTCCCCCGGTATGGCCAGACCCGACGGAATCCGTCGGTCCGGAATGGTCTGCAAGACCCGCAGCGCGATCGCCGCCGCGATCACGAAAAGCCCCGCCTCGAAGGCGAAGGTCAGCCCGAAAGCCGTGGCGTCCGGCAGCACCGTGCGGCCCAGATCGACCAGCACGGCACCCGTCAGCCCGCCGAATCCGGCCGCAACGGCCTGCGCCGCCCCCCAAAGGCCCATCCGCGTGCCCTCGCGCGCGCCACGCCCCTCACCGGCCAGCGCCATCATGCTGCCGATGGCGGCGACAGCGAACATGCCGTTGAAGAAGCCCAACGCCACGACCGCCGGGACCAACAGCTGCAACCCCGCCTGCCCGACCGCGATGATCGCCGCCAAAGCCGCCGCCGACCCCAGACATCCAGCCGAAACCCAGACCCGAAGACTACCGATGCGGAACCCGGTCGCCAGCACGCCAACCAGCGCCATGCCGACGAAAACTCCGCCGTTCTGCGCGCCCGAAAGGCTTGTCGACTGCCCCGGCGTGTAGCCGAAGACCAGCCCCGCATAGGGCTCCAGAATCAGCTCCTGCATGAAATAGGCGACCATCGACAGGAAGACGAACAGCGTGAAGGCCCTCGTCCGCCGTTCGCCCCAGATTTCCGCGATGCCCTGCCGGAACGGCATCGGCGCAGGCTCGCGTTCGGCGACCACCCGCCCCTCGATGCCGTGGCTCGCCAGCACTGTCAGCACCAGCGCGCCCAGCGAGACGGTCGCGACCACCGCCATCAACCTGAAGGGCGAATAGGGGTCCAGAAACTGCCCCGATACGCCCGCCGTGACCGCGATCCCGAGGATCATCAGCAGCCAGGTGATCGTCGCCGCCGCCGCCCGCCGCCGTGGCGCGGTCGCTGTCGCCAACAGCGCCAGCAGCGAGGTGCCCGAAGCCCCCACCCCGACCCCGATCAGCGCATAGGCCACAACCGACAGCAGCAGTCCGGCCACCCTGGCCCCCGGGATCACCAGCACCGCCAGCGCCGCCAGCACCGCCCCCGCCGCCAGCACCGCCATCCCGCCGATCACGAACCGCGTCCGGTTGCCCCGCGTGTCGGACCGGAAGCCCCAGGTCGGCCGCGTGATCTGGATGCCGTAGTGCAGCCCCACCAGAAGCCCCGGCACCAGCGCCGGCAGCGCCAGTTCCACCACCATCACCCGGTTCAGGGTCGAGGTCATCAGGACCACGATCGCGCCAAGGCACAACTGCACCAGGCCAAGCCGGACGATCTGTATCCAGCTCAGGGTCATGCCAGCCCCCGGATCGCAAAAGCGGAAATCATCATGCCGGTGACGTAGAGAACCACGCCCGTCCCGTTGTACCAGGGCGCCTTGCCCTTCGGATCGCGGAACAGGACCCGCATCGCCGCGATCTGCGCGGCCAGCAGCGCCGCCACCGCCGCCGCGTGCCAGGGCTGCCCCCAGATCACCAGAAGCGCCACCACCAGAAACTGTGCCATGGCCATCACCGTGCAGGCGATCCTTGCCGCGACCTCCGGCCCCAGCACCACCGGCAAGGAGCGGACTCCGTGCTGCCGGTCACCCTCCAACGCCTTGAAATCATTGAGCGTCATGATTCCGTGCGCGCCAAAGGCATAAAGCCCCGCGATCACCAGATTCTCGAACCGCGGCGCGGTCCCCAACAGCACCGCCGCCCCGGTGAACCACGGCAGGCCCTCATAGGACAGCCCGACCAGCCCCGGCCCCCACCAGCCGGACCGTTTCAGGCGGATCGGTTCCGCCGAATAGGCCCAGGCCGCAATGACCCCGACCACCGTCGCGCCAAAGCCCCAGGGCCCCAGCATCCAGCCCACAACCAGCGACAGCACCGTCATCGCCAAAGCGATCCACAACCCCCAGCGCCCCGGGATCCGGCCCGAGGGGATCGGTCGGTCGGGTTCGTTGATCGCGTCCACATGCCGGTCGCACCAGTCGTTCGCCGCCTGGCTCATCCCGCAGACAATCGGCCCGGCAAGGATCATCCCCAGAACCACTGTCGTCCAGGTCGCGCCCAGGGGCACCCCGGACGACACCGCGCCGCACAGAAAAGCCCAGACCGGGGGAAACCAGGTGATCGGCTTGATCAGCCGCAGCATGGCACGGGGGTCAGGCCAGCCTTGCGCAGAGTGGGACAGAGTGGCGCTCATGTGTCAATTAAACCTGACACATCTGAGTCTGGCAAGTCTTACATTGCCCGGCACTCGCAGGCAGAACGCCGGTCAGGGCCGGTCACTCGACTTCCTTGTTCAGGATGCCGAACTTGCGCAGCTTCACATACAGCGACTGGCGCGACAGGCTCAGAAGCTCGGCCGCCGCCGCCCGGTTGTTGCCCGACATCTCAAGCGCCGCCTCGATGCACATCTTCTCGATGATCTCGGTGGTCTCGTCGACGATCTCCCTCAGCGTCGAATATCCGACCAGCCGCATGACGTTGCGCAGACCCTCGTTGTCGGCCCCGGCGGCCGTGGGCCAGACGATGCTGTCCTTGACCACCGAATCCCGTGCGACAATCGCGACGAACGGCTTGCCGCGATCGTGGAACAGCGTCGCCGAAAGCTCGACCGACACCTCCCCCATGTAATCGGTGTTCAGCCGCGTCCGGTAATGCCGCAAGTGCCCCACGCGCTTGACGTTGTCGAGCAGCACCTTCAGATCCACCGCCCCACGCGACAGGAAATCCGAAAACGCCCTGTCCACCACGACCGACTGGCTGTGGCTGTCGGTCAGGTGCAGGAAGGCCTCGTTCGCGGCCTTGATCACCCCATTTCCATCCAGGAAAAGGATCGCATCGCCGCCTTTGTCGAACAGGCTCTGCAGCATCAGGGTGCGGTCGCCTTCCTGCGACTGGGCGATGTCGGACAATCCGATCCGGCACAGAAGCAGCCGGTCGCGGGCGGCGCGGAACATCTTGGCCGACAGTTTCACCCGTTGCGAGGTGCGCCGGACGTTCAGATCGAGCGGCCCGCCCGCGTCGCTCATGGCGTTACGCGCCAAGGACTCGATCAGCTCGCCCCGCCGCCGCCCATCGAATTCCTGCGCCAACGGGACGTTCAAGAGATCCCCCCGCGGCGCGCCAAGAAGCCGGGCCGCCGAACTGTTGAGGTCGACAATCCGCCCGGTGGTTTCCGACACGATCAGCAGCGGGAACGAGTTTTCCTCCATCAGCACCCGGTAGCGCGTCTCCAGCTCGCGCTGCGCCTCGTGGTCGCGCCCGATGGCCCGATGCGCCTGCACCAGCTGCTGCTGCACTTCCGCCATGGCCCGAAGATCACGGCCCATCATCAGCTGCCGGTCGGTGCCCGGCCAGCGGCGCAGCACATACCGCACCGGAAAATCATACTGCACCGGCCCGGAATGGTTCAGCTCCAGCGGTGGCCCGCCGTCCGGTTGCTCCAGCCGCTGGCTCAGCTTGGTCCAGCTTTCCTCGGCGAAAAGCGACTGCAGCGGCAGTCCCTCCCAGCCGACGGCCAGAGCGGCAAGTCCCGATTGCGGATTTGCGAGCACGGTCTCGACCAGCCGGTCCGGCCCGAAGACCAGGGTCAGGTCGGAAGCGTCTCCGACCAGGTCAAGCACCGTCTTCAGCGCCGCAGGTGCCAAGTCTGACACAATGCCACCCTCACGCTTCAACTCCATCCCCTTTCGCGACCGACTTCCGGCGCAGACTTACGGCCTTCCGGGCCGAGCGATCAAGCTCCCGGGCCGCCACGCAGGCACCATATTCCGCCAGCAGTGCAGAAACATCGCGCAACGCGCGGTCGGCCCCGGTTTCGGCCAGCAGTCTCTCGTCCGAGACCGGGATCGCGCCACCGACGAAAATGCACAGGTCTCCGCGCGACAACAGCCGCAAGGTCCGCACCAGCCCCGCGCCCGAACCGAGCGCCGCCGTGCAGCCCAGCGACACCAGCGCCAGGTCGAACCGGTTCGATGCCATCACCTGCGTCAGCTCACTTGCCACGGGGGCAATCCGCGCGACGGCACTGAACCCCGCCGCGCGCAGATGCAAGGCCAGCACGAAAGCCCCCAGCGTATGCTGCTCGGCCTCGGCCACCAGGATCAGCGCCGAGGGCCCAAGAACCTTGGATGGATCGTCCAGAAGCTCATCCACCCGGCGCACCACGCCATGCAGCCGTTCGGTGCAGACCGTCACATCGACAAAGCTGATCTGGTCGGCCAGCCACCGCTCTCCCAGACAGCGCGCGGCCTCTGGCACATAGCGCAAGGCAACGGTCGTCGCATCCAGCCGCCGCGCGGCCATGGCGTCGACAAGCGCCACCGGGTCGAAGACCGCATCCGTCGAAATCGCCTGCATGAAGTGATCGAAATGCTCTTGCTTCACTGTCGCACTGTCTTGACCGCGCACCGACACCAAGTAGTTCAGCGCCTCCCGCGCAAGTCCGGCATGAGCCTCGAGGCCACATCCAGCTTCGGCATAGGGTATCCCAGTGTCACGCATCGGCGACGCTCCCGTGCGGTGGCGCGGATGCTGGGCCACGTTAGCACCGCCCTGCGGTGATGAGAAGCCTGCGACTCGCGTGCCTCATGACACCTCAATCCTGCCTTTCTGTCCAGAAAAATTGACACTGCAGGCAGCCGGGATCGCCGCGATCACAATAAAGTGCTGTTCTGGCGTGCTTTTCTTCCTTCTTTGCAACTTTCTTCGGCGCATCTGTCCCTGGAAATTCGGGCGGCGTCGTCGCAAAATAGTGTAAATCTGCATTGACAGACAATGCCGCCTGACTACGATGAGTGTAAACGTGGCGAAGCTTGAGGCGTAAGGATGTCCACTGCAGCCTCCGATCCCCGGCCCGATCCGCTTTACACGCCCAGCCAGCGCGCGCGCCGGGACGCGACCGTCTGGACGACCGTCCAGGCCGTGCTTGCGCCCCTGCAGTTCCTTGTCTTCGCCATCTCGCTGGGCCTGGTCCTGCGCTATCTCTGGACCGGCGGCGGCTACACTGCCGCGACGGTCTCGATCCTCGCCAAGACCGCGATCCTCTACACGATCATGGTCACCGGCGCGATCTGGGAAAAGGTGGTCTTCGGCCAGTATCTCTTTGCGCCAGCCTTTTTCTGGGAAGACGTGGTCAGCTTCGTGGTGATCGCGCTTCATACCGCCTATCTCTATGGCCTGATTGGCGAAACCCTGACCCCCGTTCAGCTCATGCTGGTCGCCCTGGCCGCCTATGCCACCTATGCGCTGAACGCCGCGCAGTTCCTGCTGAAGCTTCGCCGCGCCCGCATCGACGGCGGTGCCCGCGCCTCGCCGCACGGGAGGCACCCGGCATGAGCCTGGATACCTCCGTGACCGGCTGCCTCCACACCCCCGTCCTGCGCGAGCGCGGCCAGCGTGAGGTGTTCTGCGGCCTGACCGGGATCATCTGGCTGCATCGCAAGATGCAGGACGCCTTCTTCCTCGTCGTCGGCAGCCGCACCTGTGCCCACCTCCTGCAATCCGCCGCCGGGGTGATGATCTTCGCCGAGCCACGATTCGGCACCGCGATTCTCGAAGAGAAGGACCTTGCCGGGCTCGCCGACGCCCACACCGAACTTGAACGCGAAGTCGAGCGCCTCCTTGCCCGCCGCCCCGACATCCGCCAGCTCTTCCTCGTCGGCTCCTGCCCGTCCGAGGTGATCAAGCTCGACCTCTCGCGCACCGCCGAACGGCTGAATGCCCGCCACGGGCCGTCCGTCCGGGTTTACAACTACTCCGGTTCCGGCATCGAGACGACCTTCACCCAGGGCGAGGACGCCTGCCTTGCCGCGATGGTCCCCGGGCTTGAGGACACGCGGGACGCAAACCTCCTCGTCGTCGGCGCGCTCCCCGATGTGGTCGAGGACCAGTGCCTGTCGCTCCTCACCCGGATGGGCCTCAGGAATGTCAGCTTCCTGCCTTCGCGCCGTGCGTCCGACGCCCCGAAGGTCGGCGAGAACACCCGTTTCATCCTGACCCAGCCCTTCCTGGCCGACACCGCCCACGCCCTCGAACGCCGGGGGGCCGAGCGGATCGTCGCCGCCTTCCCCTTCGGCGAGGAAGGCACCACCGACTGGCTCCGCGCCGTCGCCAAGACCCACGGCGTAACCCTGGAAACCTTCGAGGCCGTCACCGCCGCCCCCCGCGCCCGGGCCCGCAAGGCCGTCGCCGCCCATGCCGAAACCCTGCGCGGCAAGACGCTGTTCCTGTTCCCCGACAGCCAGCTGGAAATCCCCCTCGCGCGCTTTCTCGCCCGCGAATGCGGCATGCTCCCGGTCGAGGTCGGCACCCCCTACCTGCACCGCGGGTTGATGGAACCCGAGCTTGCCCTCCTGCCGCAGACCGTCCTTTCCGAAGGCCAGGACGTCGACCTGCAACTTGACCGCCACGCCGCATTGAAGCCCGACCTCACCGTCTGCGGCCTCGGCCTCGCGAACCCGCTGGAGGCCGCCGGCCACGCCACCAAATGGGCGATCGAGCTCGTCTTCACTCCGGTCCATTTCTACGAACAGGCCGGCGACCTTGCCGGCCTCTTCTCCCGCCCCCTCCGCCGCCGGGCGCTTCTGGAAGGGGCAAAAGCATGAAGCTCACCCTCTGGACCTATGAAGGCCCACCGCATGTCGGCGCCATGCGCGTCGCGACGGCCATGAGGGATGTCCACTACGTCCTCCACGCCCCGCAGGGCGACACCTATGCCGACCTTCTCTTCACGATGATCGAACGGCGGAACCACCGCCCGCCGGTCACCTTCACCACCTTCCAGGCCTCCGACCTCGGCGCCGACACCGCCACCCTGTTCAAGCGCGCCGCCCAAGGCGCCTATGACCGGTTCAAGCCGCAAGCGATGATCGTCGGTGCCTCCTGCACCGCCGAACTGATCCAGGACGACCCCGGCGGCCTCGCCGCGACCTTGGGCCTGCCCTGCCCCGTGGTCCCGCTGGACCTGCCCAGCTACTCCCGCAAGGAAAACTTCGGCGCGGACGAGACCTTCCTCGCCCTGACCCGCGCCCTCGCCGTTCCTCAAGAGCGCACCAAAGACATTACCTGCAACATCCTCGGCGCGACCGCCCTCGGCTTCCGCCACCGCGACGACGTGGCCGAGATCACCGGTCTTCTTGCCCAGATGGGCATCGCCGTGAACGTCGCCGCCCCCCTGGACGCGAGCCCCGAGGACCTCAAACGCCTTCCCGCCGCCCACTTCAACGTCCTCCTCTACCCCGAAACCGGCGAAGGCGCGGCCCGCTGGCTGGAGAAGACCCACGCGCAAGCATGGACGAAAACCACCCCCATCGGCGCACAAGCGACCCGCGAGTTCATCGCCGAAGTCGCCGCCCTCACCGGCCTCTCGCCGAAAGTCGACGAATCCAACCTCCGCCAGCCCTGGTGGGCGGCTTCCGTGGACTCCACCTACCTCACCAACAAGCGCGTCTTCATCTTCGGCGACGCCACCCACGCCATGGCCGCCGCCCGGGTCGCCCGCGACGAAATCGGCTTCGAGGTCGTGGGCCTCGGCTGCTACAACCGCGAATTCGCCCGGCCCATGCGCGCCTGCGCCAAGGAATACGGGCTGGAAGCGCTCATCTCCGACGACTACCTCGACGTCGAAGCCGCCATCATCGCCGCCGCGCCCGAGCTTATCCTCGGCACGCAGATGGAACGCCACATCGCCAAGCGCCTCGGCATCGCCTGCGCCGTGATCTCGGCCCCGGTCCACGTCCAGGACTTCCCCGCCCGCTACTCGCCGCAGATGGGGTTTGAAGGCGCAAACGTCCTCTTCGACACCTGGGTCCACCCTCTCGTCATGGGGCTTGAGGAACACCTCCTCACCATGTTCCGCGAGGATTTCGAGTTCCACGACGCTGCAGGCCCCAGCCACCACGGCGGCAAGGCCACGCCCGCGCCCGCCACGATCCTTGAGCCCACCGCCGACGCCGCCACCCAGATGATCGAGGCCGCCCAGGCCCTCGCCGACGCCCTCGACTGGCTCCCCGACGCGGAACGCGAGCTGAAGAAGATCCCCTTCTTCGTCCGCGCCAAGGCCCGCCGCAACACCGAGAAATACGCCGCTGAAAAGGGTGTCACCCGGATCAGCATCGAGACCCTCTACGAGGCAAAGGCCCATTATGCGCGATGACCGCTACACATCGCACGAACTCCAGACCGCCCCGGCGGACCTTTACCGCTTCGTCATCGTCACCCTCGACGCCCATGCCGCAGGCCCCGCCCAGCGGGTTGCCGGACGGCTGGCGAAAGACTTCCCCGGCCTCACCATCTCCGTCCACGCCGCCGCCGAATGGGCCGAAAACCCCGCCGCCCTCGCCCGCGCCAGGCGGGACGTGGCGCAGGCCGACATCATCGTCGCGAACCTGATCTTCCTGGAAGAGCACCTGACCCAGATCCTGCCCGACATGCAGGCCCGCCGAGACCAGCTTGACGCCTGCGTCGGCATCATCTCCGACCCCCAGATCGTGAAACTCACGAAAATGGGCGACCTCGACATGTCGCTGCCTGCCTCGGGCGCTATGGCGTTCCTCAAGAAGCTGCGCGGCGCGAAATCCCCCTCTGGCTCCTCGGGCGAAAAGCAGATGGCGATGCTGCGCCGCCTGCCGAAGATCCTCCGCTTCATCCCCGGCAAGGCCCAGGACATGCGCGCCTGGTTCCTGTCGATGCAGTACTGGCTGGGCGGCTCTGACGACAACATCGAAAGCATGGTCCGCTTCCTCGTCAGCCGCTATGCCCCGAACCGCGACTGGAACAAGGTCAAGGCCGCCCTTCCCGTCGACTACCCCGATGTCGGCCTCTACCACCCCGACGTCCCCGCCCGCGTCTTCACCGACGCCTCCCTTCTTCCACGTCCCGAAGGCACCACCGCCACCGTCGGCCTTCTGATGCTGCGCTCCTACATCCTCGCCTCGGACACCGCGCATTACGACGCCGTGATCCGCGCGTTTGAATCCCGCGGCATCGCTTGCGTCCCCGCCTTTGCCGCAGGCCTTGACGGCCGCCCCGCCATCGACGCCTTCATGTCGGCAAACCGGATCGACACCCTCGTCTCCCTCACCGGCTTCTCCCTCGTGGGCGGCCCCGCCTACAACGACAGCCCCGCCGCCGTCGCCACGCTTAAAGCCCTGGACGTGCCTTACGTCGCCGCGCACCCCCTGGAATTCCAGACCCTCGGCCAATGGGCGACCACCGACGGCGGCCTTGGCCCGGTGGAAACCACCATGCTGGTCGCCCTGCCCGAGATCGACGGCGCGACCAACCCCACCGTCTTCGCCGGCCGCCACGACGCAGGCGGCTGCCAGGGCTGCGCCAAGAATTGCCAAGCCCCCGAGGACCACGCCTCCCGCGTCATGGCACCCTGCCCGGAACGCATCGAAGCCCTCGCTGAAAAGGTCTTCCGCCTTTCCACCCTTCGCCGGTCGGAGGTCGCGAAACGCAAGGTCGCCATCGTCCTCTACGGCTTCCCGCCGAACGCCGGAGCGGTCGGCACCGCCGCCTACCTTGGCGTCTTCGAAAGCCTCCTGAACACCCTCCATGCGATGAAGGCCGACGGCTACGACGTCACCCCGCCGGCCTCGGTCGACGCCCTTCGCGCCGCAGTCCTGCAAGGCAACGCCGCCGCCTTCGGCCAGCCCGCCAACGTCGCCGCCCGTATTCCCGCCTCGGACCTCGTCCGCCGCTCCCGCTGGCTGTCGGAAACCGAGAAAGTCTGGGGCCCCGCCCCAGGCCGCGCGCAATCGAATGGCGCGGAAGTGTTCGTCCTCGGCAAGCAGTTCGGCAACGTCTTCGTCGGCATCCAGCCCGTCTTCGGCACCGAAGGCGACCCGATGCGCCTCTTGTTCGAGAAGGGCTTCGCCCCGACCCATGCCTTCATGGCCTTCTACGACTGGATGAAAAAAGATTTCGGGGCCGACGTCCTCCTCCACTTCGGGATGCACGGCGCGCTGGAATTCATGCCCGGCAAGCAGGCGGGCCTTTCCGGCAGATGCTGGCCCGACCGGCTGATCGGCAACCTGCCCAACGTCTACCTCTACGCCGCCAACAACCCGTCCGAAGCGACCCTGGCCAAGCGCCGGTCGAACGCCGTCACCGTCACCCACCTGACCCCGCCCCTGGCCCAATCCGGCCTCTACAAGGGCCTCGTGGACCTGAAAGACAGCCTCACCCGCTTCCGCGCCCTGGCCCCCGACGCCCCCGACCGCGAAGACCTCGCCCTTCTCATCGCCGCACAGGCCCGCGCTGTCGACATGGACCCGTCCAACCCCGACGCGCTCTGGCTGAAGCTCCTGGAAACCGAAGGCGCCCTGATCACCGACGGCCTGCACGTCCTCGGGCGGCCGATGACCGACACCCAGCGCGCCGAATACCTGGCCCTGTTGCCCGACGACCCGGACGCCCGTGCCGCCGCAGCCGAACACCTGCAACAGGACACCGAAATCCCCGCCCTCCTCCGCGCCCTTTCCGGCCGCTACATCTCTCCCGTCCCGGGTGGAGACCTGATCCGCTCGCCCCAGATCCTGCCCACGGGCCGCAACATCCACGCCTTCGACCCGTTCAGGATGCCCACCGCCTTCGCGCTGGCCGACGGCAAGGCGCAGGCCGATCGCCTGCTCGCCACCCACCCCACGATGCCACGCACCATCGCGCTGGTCCTCTGGGGCAGCGACAACATCAAGTCCGACGGCGGCCCGATCGCGCAGGCCCTGTCGCTGATGGGCGCGAAGCCCCGCTTCGACAGCTACGGTCGCCTCGGCGGTGCCGACCTGATCCCGCTCGCCGAACTCGGTCGCCCGCGCATCGACGTGGTGATGACCCTCTCCGGCATCTTCCGCGACCTTCTGCCGCTGCAAACCCGGATGCTGGCCGAGGCCGCCTTCAAGGCCGCCACCGCGGACGAACCCGAAGCATTGAACTTCATCCGCGCCCACGCGCTCCGCTATGCCGCCGAGATGAACACCGACATGGAAACCGCCGCCCTCCGCGTCTTTTCCAACGCAGAAGGGGCTTACGGGTCCAACGTCAACATCCTCGTCGACAGCTCCGCCTTCGGCGACGAAGACGACCTCGCCGACGCCTACGAAAACCGCAAGAGCTTCGCCTATGGCGTCACCGGCAAGGCGAAGGGCAACCCCGCACTCCTGCAAAAGGCCTTGAAGGACGTCGACCTCGCCTACCAGAACCTCGAATCCGTGGAACTGGGCGTCACATCGGTCGACCACTACTTCGACACCCTCGGCGGCATCGCGCGCGCCGTGAAACGCGCCCGTGGTGGCCAGGACACCCCGGTCTACATCGGCGACCAGACCCGCGGCGGCGGCACCGTCCGCACTTTGTCGGACCAGATCGCGCTCGAGTCCCGCTCGCGCACGCTGAACCCCAAGTTCTACGAAGGCCTCCTCCGCCATGGGGCCGAGGGCGTGCGCCTGATCGAGGCCCACGTCTCGAACACCTTCGGCTGGTCCGCCACCACCGGCAAGGTCGAACCCTGGGTCTACCAGCGCCTGACCGAAACCTTCGTGACGGATGAGGCGATGCGCCGCCGCCTGGCTAGCCTCAACCCCGAAGCCTCGAACCGTATGGCCCAGCGCCTGCTTGAGGCTTCGGATCGCGCCTATTGGACCCCCGATCCCGCCACCCTCGCCGCGCTGCAAAACGCCGCCGACGAACTTGAGGATCGCCTGGAAGGGATCGCCGCCGAATGACACCTCACATGAAAGGGGCCACCACATGAGCCCGCGCGACGAAATCCCGAACCTCCGCGGACTTGACGGCGAAGGGTCCGTCCAGGTCGCCCTCGACCCCACGGTCCGCATCGACGGTGCCAAGGTCTTCTCGGTCTACGGCAAGGGCGGCATCGGCAAGTCCACCACCTCGTCGAACCTCTCCGCCGCGTTTTCCATGATGGGCAAGCGCGTGCTGCAGATCGGCTGCGACCCGAAGCACGACTCGACCTTCACCCTCACCGGCCGGTTGCAACCGACCGTCATCGACATCCTGAAAGAGGTCGACTTCCACTCCGAAGAGCTTCGCCCCGAAGACTACGTCGCCACCGGCTTCAACGGCGTGAAGTGTGTCGAGGCTGGCGGACCCCCCGCAGGCACCGGCTGCGGCGGCTATGTCGTCGGCCAGACCGTGAAGCTCCTGAAGCAGCACCACCTGCTTGAGGATACCGATGTGGTCATCTTCGACGTCCTCGGCGACGTGGTCTGCGGCGGCTTCGCGGCCCCCCTGCAACACGCCGACCGCGCCGTGATCGTCACCGCCAACGACTTCGACAGCATCTACGCGATGAACCGCATCATCGCCGCCGTGCAGGCCAAGTCCGGCAACTACAAGGTCCGCCTCGCGGGCTGCGTCGCCAACCGCAGCCGCGAGACCGACGAGATCGACCGCTACTGCACACGCGTCGGCTTCAACCGCCTTGCCCACATGCCCGACATCGACGCCATCCGCAGAAGCCGCCTGAAGAAGAAGACCCTCTTCGAGATGGCCGACGAAGAGGACATCGTCACCGCCCGCGCCGAATATCTGCGCCTTGCCGACGCCCTGTGGCGGTCGGTCAACGGCGAAGGTTCCACCCCCGAACCGCTGCCCGACCGCGAAATCTTCGAACTTCTGGGATTCGACTGAAATGCCCGACTATGCCCTCACCCGCGACCGCGTGGAGACCTACTTCGACCGCACCGCGACCCAGACATGGGAGCGGCTGACGAGCCACGAAAAGGTCTCCCGCATCCGCGAAACCGTCCGGCAGGGCCGCGACCGGATGCGTGCCCTGATGCTGTCGCGCCTGCCGCAGGACCTGCGCGGCGCCCGCATCCTCGACGCCGGCTGCGGCACCGGGGCGATGGCCACCGAACTCGCCCAGCGCGGCGCACAAGTCACCGCCGTCGACATCTCGCCCCAGCTGATCGACATCGCCAAGCGCCGTCTGCATCCCGCGCTGGCAACCCAGGTCGACTTCCAGTCCGGCGACATGTCCAACCCCGCCTTCGGCCGCTTCGACTTCGCCCTCGCGATGGACAGCCTGATCTACTACCGCGATGCCGACATCGGCCGCGTCATCGACACCCTCGCCGCCCGCACCGGCCAATCCATCATCTTCACCGTCGCCCCGCGCACGGCCTTCCTGATGGCGTTCTTCACCGTCGGCAAACTGTTCCCCCGCTCCGACCGCTCGCCCAGCATGATCCCGCATGACGCCGCCAGGCTTGCCAGACATTGCCCGGGCACCATCACCAAGATCGGCCGCATCACCTCGGGTTTCTACATCTCGGAAGCACTGGAGCATCGCACATGATCCTCCGCCGCAAACACATCGCCCAACTCGGCGCCCGCTGGATGCCCTTCGCCGATGCCGCGTCCGAAGACCTGCCGCTTGGCCAGCTCTGGCGGCTCGCCCTTTTCCAGGTCTCGGTCGGCATGGCGCAGGTCCTGCTTCTGGGCACCCTCAACCGCGTGATGATCGTCGAGCTTTCGGTCCCCGCGATGGTCGTCGCCCTGATGATCTCGATCCCGGTCCTCGTCGCCCCGTTCCGCGCGCTTCTGGGCCACCGTTCCGACACCCACCGCAGCGCGCTTGGCTGGAAGCGGATCCCCTACCTCTGGTTCGGCTCGCTTTGGCAGATGGGCGGCCTTGCGGTCATGCCTTTCGCCCTGATCGTCCTTTCCGGCGACCAGTTCAAAGGCCCGGCCTGGGCGGGCGAAGTCCTTGCGGCGCTGGCCTTCCTGATGACCGGCCTCGGCATGCACATGGTCCAGACCGCAGGCCTTGCGCTTGCCGCCGACCGCGCGACCGACGACACCCGCCCTCGCGTCGTCGCGATGCTTTACATCCTCTACCTTGTCGGCATGGGCCTTTCCGCGCTTCTTGTCGGCTGGCTCTTGCAGGACTATGCCCCGCTCTGGCTCGTGCAGGTCGTGCAAGGCTGCGGGGCAGCGACGCTGATCCTGAACATCATCGCCTTCTGGAAGCAAGAGCGCGTCCGCCCGATGTCGCGCGCCGAACGCGCAGCGCCCGGCCCCGGCTTCGGCGATGCCTGGCGCGGGCTGATGCAGCAGGACGGTGCCCGGCGCCTTCTCGTCGTCGTCTTCCTCGGCACGCTGGCCTTCAACATGCAGGACGTCCTCCTCGAACCCTACGGCGGTCAGGTGCTCGGCCTCTCCGTCTCCGCCACCACGGTCCTGACCGCGCTCTGGGCGCTTGGCGCGCTGGCGGGCTTTCTCTGGGCCACGCGTCGCCTGGCACGGGGGGCCGACCCCTTCCGGCTGGCCGCCATCGGCCTTCTGGTCGGCGTCGCCGCCTTTTCCGCCGTGATTTTCGCCAGCCCGATGGGCAGCGCCGCGCTGTTCTACGCCGGAGCCTGCGCCATCGGCCTCGGCACCGGCATCTTCGGGCTTTCCACGCTCAACGCCGCCATGGCACAGGCGAAAGGCGCCTTGGGCGCGGGCCTGATCCTTGGTGCCTGGGGCTCGGCGCAAGCCACGGCGGCGGGCATTGCGATCCTGACCGGAGGCACCCTGCGCGACGTAGTCACCAGTATCGTCAATGCTGGTCTCCTTGGCCCGATCAGCGACATCAGCCTTGGCTACACCGTGGTCTACCACGTTGAAATCGCACTGCTCTTTTTCACCCTTGCCGCGCTTGGCCCCCTGGTCAGGATCGGTACTCCCGCAACCGCACCGGACCAAGGCCAGCCAGGCTTGCGGCTGACCGAATTCCCAACCTGACAACGGAGGACCCCGATGCTCGGTGTCACATTCTTCGGAAACTTCGATCTCGCCAGCCTCGCGATCTGGCTCTTCTGGGGTTTCTTCGCAGTCCTGATCTACTACCTGCAAACCGAGAACATGCGCGAAGGCTTCCCCTTCGAGAACGAGGACGGAAGCGAGGCGTCGAACCAGGCGATCTTCCCGCTGCCGAAACCCAAGACCTTCCTTCTGCCGCTGGGCCGCGGATCGGTGACCGTGCCTTCGGCCGAAAACGAAGCCGCGCACCGGCGCAGCGATCTTGCGCTGGCACCCTCGGGATCCCAGGGCTTCCCGCTCATTCCGACCGGGAACCCGATGCTCGACGGTGTCGGCCCGGCCTCCTGGGCACCGCGCCGGGATGAGCCGGAACTCGACGCCCACGGCCATGCGAAGCTGCGCCCCATGGCCGCGGTCGAGGGTCTTGTCGTCAGCGCCGGACGCGACCCGCGCGGTCTGCCGGTGCAGGCAGGCGATCTGGAGGTCGTCGGCCGCGTCAAGGAAATGTGGGTCGACGTGTCGGAACAGCTGGTCCGCTACCTGGAGATCGACCTCAACAACGGTACCACCCGCCTTGTGCCGATGACCATGGCGAAGATCTGGGCCGACCGGGTGCGGATCAATGCCCTGACCTCGGACCTCTTCCCCGCGATCCCGGCCCACCGCGCGCCGGACACAGTGACCAAGCTCGAGGAAGACAAGATATCGGCCTATGTGGCCTCGGGCTGGATGTATGCCAAAGGCCGCAAGCGCGGCCACTGACGCCAAGGGAAGCGGCGCGCGCCCGCGCCGCTTCGTCTTACCCGGATGACGAAAGGGTCTGCCATGTCAGACCATGACAAGGACTTCGATTTCGAGCCGCACCCCGGCCTGCCCAAGGCTCTCCCCGAAGGCGAGACGCTGCTCTGGCAGGGCAGCCCCGACCCGGCAGCCCTTGCCCATGAGGCGTTCAAGGCGCACTGGGTGCTGGGCTACCTCCTGATCCTCGCCGTCTGGCGCGCCAGCGCCGCTTTTCCCGACGGCTTCGCCCGGTCGGTCGCGGTGTTCCTGCCCTACCTCGTGCTGGCGCTGGCCGCCTACGCGCTGATCCGGCTTCTTGCCCGGGCGACAGCCCGCGCCGCGATCTATTCGATCACCACCCACCGGGTGATCCTGCGCATCGGTGCTGCCCTGCGCGTGACCTGGACCGTCCCCTTCAGCAAGGTGGCCGCCGCAAGCCTGTCCACCCGCCCCACCGGCATCGGCACCATCGCGATCGAACTCGCTTCCGGCCAACGCATCTCGTATCTGGCCCTCTGGCCGCATCTGCGCCCCGGCTTCGCCGGCAAGGCGCAGCCCGCGTTCCGCTGCATCCCCGATGCCGCCCGTGCGGCCCGGATCCTGTCCGACGCCGCCCAGACCCGGGTGAACGAACCCGTTGTCAGCTTCCGTGTCTCCAGCCCCATCGCAGCGGAATAGGAGAGAGAACCATGTCCGCAACCATGAAAGCCCTGGCCGAACGCCGCAGCCCCGAACGCGAGATGATTCCGCGGACGCTGCTCTGGGCCATGCTGGCCCTCGCGCTCTCGGCGCTTGTCATCACCAGCTTCGCCGTCCTCACCGACCGGCCCCGGGTCGGCCAACCGGCCCCCGGCAAGGTCGTCGCCGAGCGCCTGGTGATTCTCGAAGGCCGCTCGGCCAGGGCCGTCACCGTCTACGACGCTGCCGGCAAACTCATCGCCGACTTGGACCGCGGCGGCTTCGTCACCGTGGTCCAGAACGCGATCCAGCGCGCCCGCACCGTCGCGCGCATCCAGGGCAACCCGCCGATCCGGTTCGTCCGCTACGACAACGGTCGGCTGGTGGCCGAAGACCCCGCCTCGGGCGCGTCGATCGAGCTTTACGCTTTCGGCAAGGACAACAAGGCCGCCATAGAGCGGCTGCTCGACCAACCATAAGGGAACATCACCATGGGTATCTTCACCAAAGCGAAGGAAACCGTGCCCTGCACGGTCGAAGTCAGCCACCGCTTCGAAAGCCTCCACGCGCACGTCCGCTTCGACAACGGCGCGGTCGTCTACCCCGGCGACGAAGTGCTGGTCCACGGCGCGCCGATCCTGGCCGCCTTCGGCGACGTGATCGTGGAACGCCGCAACGCCACCATCACCCGCGCGACGCGACTTGAACGCTGGTGGACCCGCGCCACCGGCGATTTCGGCTTCATGGAGCTGTGCGAATTCTCGTTTTCAGAGGAGTTGCTGGCATGAAAGACGTCACCCACGACACCACCCACGGGGAACTGCACTCCGAACTCGCCGACCGCTTCGACACCACGGCCATGGCGACCGAGACCACGCTTCTGAACCCCCGCTTCTACACCACCGACTTCGACGCGATGGACCGCATCGACGTGACCCCCGTCCGCCGCGAATGGGACGCGCTGCTGGCCCAGATGAAGTCCGACCCGAACAAGGGCCACTTCAAGAAGACCGAAGCCTGGGACAAGGTTGACTGGGACGGGATGGACCCCGCGCTCCGGGCCGAGTTCATCGACTTTCTCGTGTCCTCCTGCACCGCCGAATTCTCCGGCTGCGTCCTCTACAAGGAAATGAAGCGCCGCGGCACCAACCCCGATATCTGCGAGCTGTTCTCCTACATGTCGCGCGACGAGGCCCGCCACGCCGGCTTCATCAACGACGCGCTGCGCGAGGCGGGGGTTGCGGTGAACCTCGGCTTTCTGACCAAGGCCAAGAAATACACCTACTTCCGGCCGAAGTTCATCTACTACGCCACCTACCTGAGCGAAAAGATCGGCTACGCCCGCTACATCACCATCTACCGCCACCTCGAGGCGCACCCCGAACAGCGCTTCCACCCGATCTTCAAATGGTTCCGCGAATGGTGCAACGACGAGTTCTCCCACGGCGAGGCCTTCGCGCTTCTGATGCGGACCGACCCGAAACTGACCACCAGCTTTGCCAACAGGCTCTGGATCAAGTTCTTTCTGGTGGCGGTCTATTCGACGATGTGGGTCCGCGACCACGCGCGGAAGGACTTCCACAACGCCCTTGGCGTCGACATCGACTGGTATGACCAGGAGGTGTTCGCCAAGACCTCGACCATCGCCAAGCAGGTCTTCCCGATGGAAATCGACATCGACCACCCGGCCTGGATTCCGGCGCTGCGCCGGATGAACGCGGCGATGATCGACATGGAAAAGGGCAAGCGCAAGGGCGGCGTCACCGGCCGCGTCAGCCATGCCTTCGCCTCTGCCCGCGCAATGCTCGCTTTCGCGCGGCTCTACACGATCCCGGTCAGACGCAGCACTCCGCCGCTCTCGGTGCGGCTGGAGCCGTCGTATTGACCGCATACCATCATACCACCGCTTCGGCGGCGGGTAGGATGCGGGATGGGCGCGTCCCGGCATCCTGTGCGGCATCCCTTCGGGGGTGCCGCACATGACCAATCCCTGGATCATCGCCCTTTCCGCCATCTTCCTCTGGTGGGCCTCGACCGGGCTGATCCTCTGGCGCGTGCGCTGCGCCGATCTTGGCGAACCGGACGACCATCTGTGGTCCGTCCTCCTCGGGCTGCCGCTCCTCGTCGGCGGAGCTGCCGGGGCCCATGCCTCGGTCAGCCAGCTGACCGTCGGCAGCGTCTATGGCGGGTTCCTGTCGGCCCTCGCCTTCTGGGGCTGGATCGAGCTTGCCTTCCTGTCGGGCATCGTCACCGGCCCGCAGCGCCAGCCCTGCCCGCCGAACGCGCGCTGGCCGGAACGCATGCGGCGCGCGGTCGGCACGATCCTGTGGCATGAATTCGCCCTGATTGCGGGGCTTCTGGCGCTGACCCAGCTGACGCTGAACGCGCCGAACCCCTTTGCGGCCCTGACCTTCGCCACGCTTTTCTTCGCCCGCGTCTCGGCCAAGCTGAACCTGTTTCTTGGCGCGCCGCGCATCCACACCGAATTTCTTCCGCGTCCGCTCGCGCACCTTGCCAGCCATTTCCGCAAGGCGCCCATGACCGCGCTGCTGCCGCTTTCCATCGCCGCCCTCGCACTTGCGACCGGCTGGTGGTCCGCCCTTGCCGCACAAGCCACCGACGACGCGCTCTTCATCGGCTATCTGCTGCTTGCCGTCCTCACCGCCCTTGCCCTGATCGAGCACCTCTTCATGGTGGTGCCGGTCCCCGACCAGAAGCTCTGGCACTGGATGCTTCCAGAAGCCGCCAGCACCCAGCCAACCAAGCAAGACACCTGACAGGACGCATGCACATGGACTTTGCCAGCTATTTCACAGCTCGCCTGACCGCCCTGAAATCCGAGGGCAACTACCGCGTCTTCGCCGATCTGGAAAAACGCTGCGGCTGCTTTCCCAAGGCCGAACGTCACCGCGCCGACGGGACCAAGGAAGAGGTCACCATCTGGTGCTCGAACGACTACCTCGGCATGGGGCAGCATCCCGACGTCGTCGCGGCCATGGTCGAGGCCGTGCAGACCTGCGGCACCGGTGCGGGCGGCACCCGCAACATCTCGGGCACCAACCACCACCACGTCATGCTGGAACGCGAGCTGGCCGACCTGCACGGCAAGGACGGGGCGCTTCTGTTCACCTCCGGCTACGTCTCGAACTGGGCGGCACTTTCCACCCTGGGCAGCCAGATCCCGAATGCGGTGATCCTGTCGGACGAAATGAACCATGCGTCGATGATCGAAGGCATCCGCCATTCCCGGGCCGACAAGGTGCTGTGGAGGCACAACGACTGGCGCGACCTTGACCGCAAGCTCCACGCTGTCGGCGACCGCGCGAAGATCGTGGCCTTCGAATCAGTCTATTCGATGGACGGCGACATCGCGCCCATCCGCGAGATCGTCGAAGTCTGCGAGGCCCATGGTGCGCTGTCCTATATCGACGAGGTCCACGCCGTCGGCATGTATGGCCCGCGCGGCGGAGGCGTGTCCGAGGAACGCGGGTTGGCCCACCGCATCGACGTGATCGAGGGCACTCTTGGCAAGGCCTTCGGTGTCGTCGGCGGCTACATCACCGCCCGCGCCGAACTGATCGACTTCGTCCGCAGCTTCGCGTCGGGCTTCATCTTCACCACCGCCCTGCCCCCGGCCTGCGCGGCCGCCGCGCAGACCTCGGTCCGGCACCTGAAAGCCTCGCCGGTCGAACGGGCCCGCCAGAAGGCCAATGTGGCCAAGGTCCGCGCCATGCTCGACGCGCGCGGCATCCCGCACCTGAGGAACGACAGCCACATCATACCGGTGATGATCGGCGACCCGGTGAAATGCCGGATGATCTCGGACATGCTGATGGCCGACTGGGGCATCTACGTCCAGCCGATCAACTATCCCACTGTTCCGAAAGGCACCGAACGGCTGCGCATCACCCCCGGCCCGCTCCATTCGGCCGAGGACATCGCCCACCTGATCGACGCGCTTTCCGCGCTCTGGAGCCGCTGCGCCATCGCCCATGCGGTCGCTTGAAGCCGGATCGCGCCGAAGTGTTCGCACCCCCCTTGCTTTTTCAACACGGCGGCGCATTTCGTAGTGCCGCCAACACCCGGAGGAACCAATGAAACTCACGCTTACCGCCGCCATCCTGGCCCTGGCCGCCGCCCCCGCCTTCGCACAGCAAGCGCCCACCGGCGACGCCGCCGCGGGCGCGAAGGTCTTCGCCAAATGCGCGGCCTGCCACGTTGTCGCCAACCCTGCCGGTGACATCCTGGCCGGAAAGGCCGGCAAGACTGGCCCGAACCTTTACGGTCTTCCCGGTCGCACGGCCGGCACCTACCCCGACTTCAAATACGGTGAGTCGATCGTCGCCCTTGGCGCTTCGGGCTTCGCATGGAACGAGGCCGACTTCGTGACCTATCTTGCGGATCCGACCAAGTTCCTGAAGGACAAGTCCGGCGACGCGAAGGCCAAGTCGAAGATGGCATTCAAGCTTTCGAAAGAGGAAGACGCCAAGAACATCTGGGCCTTCATCGCCTCCCTCTCCCCGGCACCTGCCGCGACGAACTGACCCCGGGTGGGCCCGCCGCGACAGCGGGCCCTACCAGCTCCCGGTCGATGCCATGCTCGCCCAGGGCTCTGCCGGGGCCTTCGCCGGTCCGCGCTGCAACAGCTCCACCGACACATTGTCCGGACTTCTGACAAAAGCCATCCGCCCATCCCGCGGCGGCCGGTTGATCAGCACCCCGTTCTTCGCCAGATGCGCGCAGGTGGCATAGATGTCGTCGACCTCATAGGCCAGATGCCCGAAATGCCGGCTGTCCGACGGCAGCCCATTGTCCCCATCCCAGTTGTAGGTCAGCTCCACCGGGCAATCCTCCTGCCCCGGCGGCGCCATGAACACCAGCGTGAAGCGGCCCTGCTCGCTCTCGTGCCGACGTGTCTCTTTCAGACCCAAGAGCCGGTAGAACGCCATCGACTTCTCCAGGTCCTTCACCCGGACCATCGTGTGCAGATACCTGATCGCCATTCCATCCTCCATCCATTCATCTAGCGGTATCACACCGATCAACCGCAAGCTATAGTCTCTCCCGACTCGAACCAACCGGAGGCCCCGATGCCCCTTACCCCCGAACAGACCTCCGAGATCGAGGCCGCCCGGGCCACCCCGCGCCAAACCCTCCGCGCCGTCAGCGAGGGTATGGAAGCCCATCTCTACCGCGCCCACCCCGTGCTTGACCACGGCTTCATCCGCGTCATCGACTACATGGGCGACGATGCCGCCATCGTCCAGGCCGCCCGTGTGTCATATGGGGCGGGCACGAAACACGTCCAGAACGACGAAGGCCTGATCCGCTACCTCATGCGCCACTGGCACTCCACCCCGTTCGAGATGTGCGAGATCAAGCTCCACGTCAAACTCCCCGTCTTCGTCGCCCGCCAGTGGATCCGCCACCGCACCGCCAACGTCAACGAATACTCGGCCCGCTACTCGATCCTCGACCGCGAGTTCTACATCCCCGCCCCCGACCAGCTTGCCGCGCAAAGCACCGTCAACAACCAGGGCCGGGGCGAGGTCCTGCAGGGCGAGGAAGCCGCCCGCGTCCTCGACCTTCTGAAATCCGACGCCAACCGCGCCTATGACCATTACGAGGCGATGCTCTCCCAGGACGGCCAGCAGGGCCTCGCACGAGAGCTTGCCCGGATGAACCTCCCCGCCAACATCTACACCCAGTGGTACTGGAAGGTCGACCTGCACAACCTCTTCCACTTCCTGCGCCTGCGCGCCGACCCCCACGCCCAATACGAAATCCGCGTGTATGCGGAGGCGATTGCGTCTTGTGTGAAAGACTGGGTGCCGCTGGCCTATGCGGCGTTCGAGGACTACCGGATGGGCGGCGTGACGCTGTCGGCGAAGGCGATTTCCGTCTTGAAACGTCGGTTGGCGGGTGAGACAGTGACGCAAGAGGCGTCGGGGATGAGCAAGGGCGAGTGGCGGGAGTTCGTGGAGGTTTGGGGGTGAGTGACGCCTTCTTCCCCACAGCGGAGGTCTTCAACCGTGTGCTACGCATCAGAGGGGCGTCAGAAGGTACTGGTGTATTAATTGATATTGATAGGCGTCAGTACCTAGCCACGGCAGCACATGTTGCGGGAAATGAAGAAACGCGAACCTTATCCATTTTTCATCACAGCACGTGGAATTCATACGAGGTCCAGACTTTAGGATTGAATGCAGACTATGATGTAGCCATACTTAGACTGCCCTTTCTGATCGACCGAAGAGATTTGACTTTACCCGTCGATTCCGGGGGAATTGCGTGGGGTCAGACAGTCTTCTTTCTTGGGGCTTTGTTGCGCAAATCGTTTGATGGGCGGAGTTCCCCTTTCCCCGGACAGACCTATTCTGCGCGCTGCGTGAGCGGCGTTCCGAGGGCA
>FWPV01000370.1_pt1 | contig 145747 bp, 130 predicted proteins | sample 2228371 | NCBI WGS metagenome assembly FWPV01 (sample SAMEA103939776, study PRJEB20133) | metagenome
TATTATTAAAGATGAATTTTTAACCTAATATTACAGAAAATGGGGAAATTTCAATTGCAAAAAATGAGGAAATTTGGATTAAAATTGACATGCCCGTTAAATCAACAAGCAAGAAATGGTGGACTTAATTTAACAGAATCACAGACGTGGATAAATTTCATGGATCAACACAAAATCTCATGGTGTAACTGGTCATTAAATGACAAAGCCGAAACTGCATCAGCTTTAGTTCCTGGAGCAAGCACAACAGGACCATGGCCAGATAGAGAACTTACTGCGTCTGGAAGATTTCTAAAATCTCAAATAATGAAGAATACAAATAATCTTCAATAAAAAAAGAGTTGTCCGAAAGAAAATCTTCAAGTTTAGGTAGAAAAAATTTCGGACAACTCCAATCTATATTAAACCTTCAGTTTAGATAGGAATAAAGTGATTCGCTTTCTTTGAAACTTCTAAGTTGATCAAGTGCCCAGCTTTCAAGCTGTCTTATTCTTTCTTTTGTGAGATTAAATTTTTCACCTATTGCAGATAGAGAAAGAGGTTCCTCTCCATTTAAACCAAATCTGTATATAATAACCTGTCTTTCTCTTTCAGGAAGTTTATTCAATAATTTTTCAAGACCTTCTTTTAATGAAGAATATACTATCTGTTCTTCTGGATGGTTTACCTGATTGTTGAAATATGAAATATGAATGTTTTCTTCAGGATTATTTTCTTCTTGAGCAAATAAATCTTCCAGAGAAGAATAACCCTGTGACATTTCTAAAATCTTCTTAATATCTTCTTTTTCCATCTCAAGGAATTCTGAAATTATTTCTTCATTTGGTCTTATTCCATTTTTCTTTGAATATTCTTCCGAAAATTTATAAATTTGCATTAATTCGTTTGCTCTATTCATTGGTAATCTTACCATTCTTGACTTTTCAGAGATAGCTTTGAGAATTGATTGTCTTATCCACCAGATAGCATAAGAAATGAAATGATATCCCCTTTTATAGTCAAATCTGTCTGCGGCAGTTATCAAACCCAGATTACCTTCACTTATAAGATCACCAAGTTGTAAACCAAGTCCTTGATATTTTTTAGCTATGGAGACTACAAATCTTAAATTTGAAAGAATTAACTTCTCTTTAGCCTTTTTATCCCCTTCTAAAGCTTTTTTAGCCAGTTCTTTTTCTTCTTCCGGTGTGAGCAAAGGAAATTTGTCAATCTCTTTTAGATATAAAGAAATTGAATTTGTTTGTAAAAGTTTAGACATTGAATTTAAATCTTTTTTCACACTGCCCTCCTGCTAAATAATAAGCAAAAAATATGCCAGAAAGTTTCAAAAAAATAAAATTTTTTAATTATTGATTTAATTGATAATTATCAATTTTTAAAGAAAAGTCTTTTGAATAAGAAAATTACAAAAAACTCAAATGTTTCATTATGACACATTAAAGATGTTAATTTATCAAAATATGGTCAAAATGATTTATGGTCTTCCAATGCTGTAATAGGTAAAGCCAAGTTTCCTCATTTTTTCGCTATCATAAATATTTCTTCCATCAAATATTAACTTATTTTTGAGATGAGAAGCTATTAAATCGAAGTCTGGTTCTTTGAAGCAATTCCATTCAGTAATTATTATAAGAGCGTCTGCATTCTTCAAAGCTTCATATTGGTTTTCTACAAAGGAAATTTGTTTATTATTCATAAATATTTTTTTTGCTTCTTCCATTGCTTTTGGGTCGTATGCGGTAATGCTTGCTCCATTGTCTAAAAGTCTATTGATGATGTATGTAGATGGAGCTTCTCTCATATCGTCTGTGTTTGGTTTAAAGGCAAGTCCCCAGACTGCAAACTTTTTGTTTTTAAGTTCGTTTTTAAAATGAGAAGAAATTTTATCAAAAAATCTTTCTTTTTGTTTTTCGTTTATTTCGTTGATTGCCTCGAATAATTTTGAGTCCTCTCCAATTTCCTGAAACATCTTTATCATTGCTTTAACATCCTTAGGAAAACATGAACCGCCGTATCCAACGCCAGCATAAAGAAATGGCATTCCTATTCTTTTATCAGTTCCAAGTCCCTGTCTAACCTTTAAAATATCTGCTCCATAGAATTCACAGATTTTGCTTAATTCATTCATAAATGATATTCTTAATGCTAACATGCAGTTAGAAGCATATTTAATTATTTCACTTGATTTTGTATCAACAATAATTAATGGGTGTCCATTTTTCACAAAAGGTGAGTACAATTCAACCATTATTTCTTTTGCCCTTTCATTATCGACTCCGATTACAACTCTGTCTGGTCTCATAAAATCTTCAATTGCTGCACCTTCTTTTAGAAATTCTGGATTTGAAACTACATCAAATTCTATTTCAACCCCTCTTTTTTTCATTTCTTCTAAGATTATATTCTGTACTTTTTCTGCTGTTCCTACTGGTACAGTAGATTTATTAACTACTACTTTGTATTCGTTAATATACTTTCCAATTTCTCTTGCTACACTAAATACTGCACTCAAATCAGCCGAACCATCTTGAGAAGTAGGTGTTCCCACAGCTATGAATATGAGTTTACTTCTTTCTATCCCAAATCTTATATCGTTAGAAAAAAGAAGTCTTCCAGCACTTTTATTTGATTTAATCATTTCTTCAAGTCCTGGTTCATAAATTGGAACAATATTGTTGTTTAACATTTCTACTTTTTGTTGATTATTATCTATACAAATGACTTCATTTCCAATTTCAGCAAGACAGGTTCCACTCACAAGTCCAACATATCCAGTTCCAACCATACAAATCTTCATATATATAACCTCCTATCTATTATTGTAATTTTTATCTATCCATTTTTTGTATTCTCCACTTTTTACTTTCTCAAGCCAATTTTTGTTATTTAAATACCACTCAATTGTTATTTCTATACCCTTTTCAAAACTTACTTCTGGTTCCCAACCTAATTCTTTTTTAATTTTTTCGTAGCACATCGCATATCTATAGTCGTGACCTGGTCTATCTTTTACAAATGTTATGAGTTTTTTATAATAATCCTTTGGTTTTGATAGTTTTTCTGCCATTTTTTCACATATAATGTTTACTACGTCAATATTTCTTTTTTCTTCACCACCACCAATATTGTATTTTTCACCAATTTTAGAAGTTGTTATAATTTTGTATATTGCCCTTGCATGGTCTAAAACAAACAGCCAGTCTCTCACGTTTTTTCCTTCTCCGTATACAGGCAAAGGTTTTCCCTCTAAAATATTCATAATCATTAGTGGAATTAATTTTTCTGGAAAATGATAAGGTCCATAATTGTTTGAACAATTACTCAATGTAATTGGCAGTCCATAAGTATGATAATAAGCCATAACAAGATGATCTGAAGAAGCCTTTGAAGCAGAGTAGGGACTTCTCGGGTCATAAGGAGTTTCCTCTGTGAAATAACCATCTTCTCCAAGGCTTCCATAAACTTCATCAGTCGAAACATGGTGAAATAATACATCTTTTCTATCTTTCCAGTATTCTCTTGCACATTCAAGAAGTGTGAAAGTTCCCACAATATTTGTCTGGATAAAATCAGCAGGTCCAAATATAGATCTATCAACATGAGATTCAGCTGCAAAATGAATAATTGTGTCAATTTGATACAATTGTAAGATGTTTAATATTTTCTTTCCATCACATATATCAGCTTTTTCAAAAAAGTATCTATCATTGTATTTTATACTTATATCTTCAAGAGATAGGGGATTGGCAGCATATGTTAATTTATCAACATTTACAACGATCCCTTTGAAATCTGTTTTTTCAAATAAATATCTTATAAAGTTACATCCAATGAATCCACAACCACCAGTAACAAGAATTCTTTCTCTCATAAAAAAACCTCAATCTATTTTTTTAATAACCTTACAAGGATTTCCTGCAGCCAATACTCCTTCAGGAATATCCTTAACCACCACACTTCCAGCACCAATTACACTATTCTTACCAATTTTAACTCCAGGGCAAATTATTGAGTTTCCTCCGATCCATACATTGTCAGAAATTTCAACTGGCTTCCCATATTCTTTCATTGATGCTCTTTCAATTGGATTGAGTGGATGAGTAGCAGTATAAATCTGCACGTATGGTCCAAGAAGAACACCATTTCCTATTATTACAGGACAAACATCTAAAATTACACAGCCAAAATTTGCATAGAAATTCCCTTTTGTTTTTATGTTATAACCATAATCGCAATAAAAAGGTGGTTCTATATAACACAAGCCTTGAGAGTTAAAAAGTTTCTTTAATAGTTTGATTCTCTTTTTAAATTCATGTGGCTTTGAGTGATTGTATTTATATAATATTTTTCTTGCAAAAAGTCTATCTTTAAGCAGTTCTTTATCCATCGCGTTATAAAATTCACCAGCAATCATTTTTTCTTTTTCTGTCATTTTCTCATCTTTTTGTATGTATTTATTAATCCATTAGTAGATGAATCATGAGAAGATATTGTTTCTTCTCCTTTTAGTTCTGGTAAAATCTTATTTGCAAGTTGTTTTCCAAGTTCAACACCCCACTGATCAAAGCTAAAGATATTCCAGATTACTCCCTGCACAAAAATTTTGTGTTCATACATTGCAATAAGGCTTCCTAAAATTTCAGGAGTAATTTTTTTTACTAATATTGAATTAGTGGGTTTATTTCCTTCAAATATTTTAAATGGTTTTAGTTTTTCGATTTCCTCTTCTGTTTTTCCCTGTGCTTTCAGTTCAGCAATAACTTCTTCTTCTGTTTTTCCATTCATTAATGCTTCTGTTTGAGCAAAGAAGTTAGATAATAATTTAGTATGATGGTCACCAATTGGATTATGGCTTACAGCTGGAGCGATGAAATCTGCAGGAATTAGCTTTGTGCCTTGATGTATAAGTTGATAGAATGCATGTTGACCATTTGTTCCGGGTTCACCCCATATTATAGGTCCGGTTTGATAATTCACCTTTTTTCCACTTCTATCGACACTTTTTCCATTTGATTCCATATCTCCTTGCTGTAAATATGCCGGAAATCTATGCATATATTGGTCATATGGTAAAATTGCGTAAGTTTCTGCATTAAAAAAGTTATTATACCATATACCAAGTAAAGCCATTATAACCGGGATATTTTTTTCAAAAGGGGTTTCTTTAAAATGTCTATCCATCTTATGTGCACCAGAAAGAAGAGCGTCAAAATTTTCAAAACCTATTGTACAGGCGATTGATAAGCCAATCGCTGACCATAATGAGTATCTACCACCGACCCAATCCCAGAAGACAAACATATTTTCTGGATCAATTCCAAACTTTTTTACTTCTTTTTCATTTGTTGAGACAGCTACAAAATGTTTTTTAATATGGTTTTCATCTTTTGCATATGACAAAAACCATTCCCTTGCAGTATTTGCGTTTGTCATTGTTTCCTGAGTTGTAAAAGTTTTTGAAGAAATTATAAATAGGGTTGTTTCTGGATTTAATTTTTTTAGTGTTTCGGCAATGTGAGTACCATCGACATTTGATACAAAATGTGCATTTATGTCCTGTTTTTTATAAGGTTTTAAGGCTTCTGTAACCATTACAGGTCCTAAATCTGAACCACCTATTCCAATATTTACTATATCAGTTATCTTTTTTCCAGTATATCCTTTCCATTCTCCAGAAATGATTTTATCAGAAAATTCTTTCATCTGGTTTAGAACTCTATTCACCTCTGGCATTACATCGACACCATCAACATAGATTGGAGTGTTTGACTTATTCCTCAAAGCTACATGTAATACTGCTCTTTTTTCAGTTTCGTTTATTTTATCACCTGAAAACATCTTTTCTATTGCATCATTTAACTTTGCTTCTTCTGCAAGTTTAACTAAAAGTGATATAGTTTCCTCTGTGATTATATTTTTTGAATAGTCAAATAGAATATCTCCGAAAATTATAGAAAATTTATTAAACCTTTCTTTATCACTTTTGAATAAATCTCTCATATGTATATTTTTCATTTTTTCATAGTGCTCATTTAGTTTTTTCCAGCTATTTAAACTTAAAGGATTGATTTTTTCAAGCATTTTCCACCTCACTAAAAAAATATATTTATTTTACAATATTTTTTAGTTTTTGTAAAATTGTGTAAAAAACTCAAATTCTTTATAATAAATCCGAAAAATCAAATAAAGGAATTTTTATGATTACTTTAACAAGGTTGAATAATACCCAAATTTCAATAAACCCTTTTTTGATTGAAACAATGGAAGAAACCAATGATACTGTTATTGTTCTACTATCTGGGAAAAAATTTATAGTAAAAGAAAAAATAAGTGAGATAAAAGATAAATTTGTTCATTTTCTTGGGGATTCAGTAAAATATGGAATAGAAAAATCAAAGGAGAAATAATTTATGGAAAGAGGAACTTTAATAGGTGTAATAGCTGGAACAATTCTATGGTTATGGGGTGCCTGGTTAAATACAGGTGACCTTTCAATATATTTTGACCTTCCTTCGGTTTTTATTACTCTCGGAGGATCTTTTTCTGCATTATTGGTATGTATTCCTTTTGAAAAAGTGAAAATGTTAAAAACTCTTTTTGGACTTGCATTTCAGAATAAAAGTTTTGATCCATCTGCTACTATTGAAACTCTTATAACTTTTGCGGAAAAATCAAGAAGAGAAGGTGTTCTCGCATTAGAAGATGATGTTGCTGAAGTTCCAGATCCATTTTTGAAAAGAGCATTACAGCTTGTTGTTGATGGTACTGATCCGCAAGTGGTTAAGGATATAATGTATGCAGAAATGGATCAGATGGAGTTAAGACATGCCCAAGCAAAGAAAATATTTGATGACTGGGGATATTTTGCTCCAAGTTGGGGAATGATAGGTACTCTTATAGGTCTAATAGCTATGTTAAGAAGTATGCAGGATGTTTCAAGTATTGGTAAAAATATGGCTACAGCGTTGATTACAACACTTTATGGAGCTATTCTAGCAAACCATTTTCTTCTTCCAATGTCAGCAAAACTCTATCTATGGAATCAATATGATGTTATAATGAAGGAAATAGTTTTAGAGGGAGTTTTATCAATTCAGGCTGGAGATAACCCAACAATATTGAGAGAAAAGCTAAATTCATTCCTTCCACCAGCTCAAAGACCGAAATCTGAAGAAGGAAAGTAATATGCCAAGAAAAAAGAAAAAGGATGAGGTTAGTTATTCCACACCTGCATGGATGACTACTTATGGAGATATGAATAGTTTGCTTTTAACATTTTTCATAATGTTAATTGCAACTATGAGTAAGAATACAGCAACTACAGAAATGCAGCTTATCTTATCTGCTTTTAAAGGTTCTCTTGGAGCTCTTGAAGGAGGAAATACACTTACAAAGGGACCTCTTGCTGAGTTTGGTAATTCTATTGAAAGTTTGCCATCTCAGGATATTGGTACAAAACTTTCAAGAGCTATGAAACAGGCTGAGCAGGTTTTGACACCGGAAATTAAAGCCAAAAAAGTAAGGATTCAAGAAACGCAGAAGGGATATAAGATAACTTTAGCAAGTGATTTGTTCTTTAGACCTGGCAGTGCAGAGATTGATTTTGAGGAAGGAAGAGATGTCTTAAGGAAAGTGGGATTATTACTTAAAGAGGCTGGTAGTGATATAAAGATAGAAGTTGTCGGACATACAGATAACTCACCAATCCCAAAGGCATCAGAGATAGCAAAAATATATCCAACAAACTGGGAACTTTCCACAGCGAGATCCTCTTCTGTTGTAAGATATTTTGAAGCACTTGGAGTTAATCCATCACAAATGTATGCAGAAGGACGTGGAGAACATGAACCACTTGAATCAAATGATACTCCAGAAGGACGTGCTTACAACAGGAGAATTGATATTTATGTATCGAGGATTGAGTAGGGTAATTTTACTATTTTGTCTTGTAAACATATCTTATTCAATAGAAGAAGAGGATAATTTTTATCAGGATCTACTCATTCATCCAATGGAACTCAATACCACAAAAATTTCCTTTCTAAATGAAATTTTAAAATTAAAAGAAAAGGGTAAAGTTGAATTTGAGAATTTTAGAAAGACTAATTATTTTACATCCATATATCAACTCACAAACTTTGGGTTATCCATTTCAGAAATAGATAAAATTTCTCCATATATTTCTGTTAAAAAACTTCCAGATGAATCACTTTCTTTTTATTTTAGAGCTATTACAAGAGAAAAGAATAATTCAAATCAAAATATATTTCAGTCAGAATTGATGATTAAGGATTTAAGATTTTATTATGGATTTGAGACAGTAACGAATATTATTGAATTAGATAGAAGTTATTTTTTTACCAATTCAAGATATAACATTTCGTTTGAGAATGATTATTTAAAATTTGTTATGGGGCATTATCAACTTTCTTTTGGACAGAACCTTTTATTTGGCACAACTTCAATAAATTATATAGATAACATTGTTTCATATCCGATACAAAAGAAGACAAGGGGGATAGTTCCATACAATAGTCTTAAGAATGATAGTGATAACAATAAGATTTATGATTATCTTAATGGAACGGCAGTAAGATTTAATCTATATAATTTTTTTCCATATTTTTCAATAGCTGAGCAAAAGGATAACACTAATACAAATTACAATGTGACAGCTGCTTTAGTATTTGAAGATGATTTTAGTTGTGGTTTTGTCTGGAATTATAGTACGAAAAATACCAATGAATATAGTCTATTTTATAAATTTCCTTTCTGGCTTTTTACAACTTATGGAGAAATAGCAAATTCAATAGGCTTTTCTATTGTTCAGGGGTGCATACTAAGGTATGGAAACACAACTTTATCAACTCTTTTGTATTATGTGGATACAAATTTCAACTCTACTACTGGAGATGAAATAATTGATTATAAAATGGATACAAAAGGAGTATTTTTAGGTTTTAAACAAAATTTTTCATCTTTTTATTTTCAGTCTTATGCTAATATTTTTAGCAGGGTTACAAATGAACTATTTTATCAAAAATATGAAGCAAAAACTAGTTTAAATATCAGAGATTTTAATTTTACTATGGAGCTAAAAACAAGGTATTCGGATTTAAGAACAACAAAGAATTTGAGGAGTTATTTTTATTGTGATAAGTATTTTTTTAGAAAAAAATTTTTAGTCAGTCTGAGGTATCAAAATTTGTTAGAATTTAATAGAAATGAAACAGGCAATATGTATTTGTTAAGACTTACATTATATCCTTTTTTTATGAAGGTAAAGGGCAGGGTATTATATTACAAAACGGAAAGTTATTTTTCTTCTATTTATTATCCAGAGGAAGATTTTTATTTTGGGGATTTTACGTTAAAGGCATACTATGGTGAAGGTTATGAATATGCATTATATTTTGAGGCGAAAGTAAGAGATTTAACAATAGGATGTGGTTATAGTAATGAGAAAAAAATCAATATTGAAAGAGAGAATTATAAATTAGCTTTATATGTTGAAGGTAAATGGTAATTTTTTTGAGTAAAATTATTCTTAAAGTTATAATATCTTATACTTTAAATTAAGGTATTCAGATGGAAAAACTTCTAAGTGTGCAAAATCTTAATGTGAGACTAAATGATGATATTCAGATAGTTAGTGATTTAAGCTATGAAATAGGTAAAAATGAAACATTATGTATGGTTGGAGAATCTGGTTGTGGGAAAACTGTTTCTGCTTTATCACTTGTGAGGATTCTTCCTTCTCCCCCTTTTTCTCTAAGTGGAAGCGTAATCTTTGAGAAAAATGATTTGTTAAATATGCCGCTTGAGAATTTGTATAAAATAAGGGGAAAAGAGATAGGTTTTATTTTTCAAGAGCCACTTTCAAGTTTCAATCCAGTCGAAAAAATAGGGGATCAAATAGCTGAAGTTATATATATTCACGAGAAAGATATCGTAAATGCAAAGGAAATGGTTTATGAAATATTAGAACATGTCGGTTTTAAGAATCCAAAACTTCAATACGAGCTATATCCTCATGAGTTATCAGGTGGTATGAGACAGAGGGCTATGATAGCTATGGCGGTTATTCTTAAACCAAAATTGATTATTGCTGATGAACCCACAACTGCTCTTGATGTTACAATACAGGCTCAGGTGCTTGGGTTAATTGAAAGATTGAAAGATGAGTATGGTTTATCTATGCTATTTATCACTCATAATCTTGGTATTGTTGCCCATGTTGCTGATAATGTGCTTGTGCTTTATGCAGGTGAAATGGTTGAGTATGGTAATGTTTTTGATTTGTTTAAAGAAGCTTTGCATCCTTATACTGTAGGATTATTGGGTTCTGTTCCATCTTTAAATAAGACTTATAGCTTTAAGAGTATTCCTGGTAATCCACCAGAACCAACCAATATTCCAAGAGGATGTCCATTTCATCCAAGATGTAATAGAAAGATGGCAATATGTGAAAAGGAAAAGCCACCAATTTTTAAGATTGAAGATAGATTTGTAAGATGCTGGCTTTACAAAGGGGAATAGAATGTCTTTACTTGAAGTAAAAGAACTGACGAAAGTTTTTCAATTGAGAAAGGGATTATTTTCAAAAGGTGAGCAATTTAAAGCAGTTGATAATGTAAGTTTAACTATTGATAAAAATGAAACTTTTGCACTTGTAGGAGAATCTGGTTCAGGAAAGACAACATTAGCAAGGTGTATTTTGAGATTAATAGATGTGGATAGTGGAAAAATATTTCTTCAGGGTGTTGATATTACAAGCTTAAAGGGGAAAAGACTTTTGCCATATCGTAAAAAGATTCAAATAGTTTTTCAGGATCCTCATACTTCTTTAAATCCGAGAAAAACCATTTTTGATATAATTTCTGAAGGTATTTTATTACATAATATTGTAAAGAATAAAAATGAAGCAAAGGACTATACTATTGAGATTTTAAGAAAGGTTGGTATCTTAGAGAATGCATTATATAAATTTCCTCATGAGTTTTCTGGTGGTCAGAGGCAGAGAATTGCTATAGCAAGGGCTATTTCACTTAATCCAGAAATTATCATTTGTGATGAGGCGGTTTCTTCTCTTGATGTCTCAATTCAAGCACAGATCATTTCTTTACTTATGGAATTAAAGGAAAAATTAAAACTCTCCTATCTTTTTATCGCTCATGATTTAGCACTGGTGAAAAATATTTCTGATAGATTGGCAATAATGTATGCAGGAAAAATTGTTGAAAGCGGCAGGACAAAAGAAGTTTTTTCAAATCCTTCTCATGAATATACAAAAAGATTACTCTCAAGTGTTTTAGAACCAGATCCATTTAATAGAAAAATACTTTATAAAGGTTAATTCATTTTCATTGAAAAAAATGTGTTAACCAATCTGGGCTAAAATAATTTCTTAAATATTATTTAAAAAATAAAAATATCAATTCTTTCATCCGATAATACCTTAAAGAGGTCTTTATGAATTATGAAGATAGAATAAAAGAGCTTGAGAACCAGATTAAGGAGAAGGATGAGAAAATTGCCCAGCTTGAGAAAATCGCAGATGCATATAACAAATTAACGGATGTTTTTAACGAAGAGTTAAAAGAAGCAGATAGAACGCTTAAAGCATATGAAAGTTTGCAGGATGTAATTATTAAAGAAAAATTAGAAGTGGAGACTATACTCAAGGCTCATGAAAATCTTGAAGAATTAAGTTCTCTTGAAAGAAAAGAAGCCGAAAAGTTTTTAGAAGCTCAGGAAGCTGTAAACAAGTTATCTTATGAAGAATTACTTCATAAGGAGAATGTTTTAAGAAAGATTCTTGAAATAAATAAAAATTTAAGTTTTATACTTAATACAGATGTTTTATTAAGTAAAATCTTAAAATATCTTTTAGAATCCGTAAGGGCAAATAGAGGCATAGTTTTTTTAAGAAAAGCGAATAAACTTATACCTTCAATATTACTAAATATTTCAAAAGAAGAGATTAAAAAGGATTATTTTAAAACTTCATACGAAAAGATTTACGATACCTCAAGGACAAGACAAAGTACACTCGTATTAAATGTTTCTTTAGAAGGTAAAGAAAAATTGTCGTTTATGTGTATCCCTTTACTATATAAAGAAAAACTTCTTGGCATAATTTATCTTGATATGATTTCAGAAACTGATACATTTTCTGAATCTGATTTTGCAATTGCGGAAATATTCTGTTCTCAGGCTTCTATATCACTTTATAATTCCATACTTTATTCTGAAATAAGAAGACAGAACAAAACATTGATAAAACTAATAAATGTAAAAACAGAATTTATAAATAAAATGTCAGATAATCTTAAAGGACCTTTAAACAATATTCTTGATGAATTAAAATCACTTCTTAAAAGTGGGAATTTACCTCTTGAATTAAGAAATAAGATTTTATCATCTTTAATATTGAAGGTTGAAAAATTAAGTAATTTTGCAAATAAAGTGATAAATTTTGTTTCTCTTGAAACCTCTTCAAATGAATTGTTTAAGGATAAAGTTGTTTTAAGCGATTTGATAAATAAAATTCTTGAGAATTATAAAACTGAAATTGAAGAAAAAAAGCTCAATGTTTCAATTGCTATTAGTGAAGAGGTTGAAAAAATAGACGGAAACAATACAATTTTTAAGACTATATTTGATGAACTTATTTCAAATGCTATTTTTTACAATAAGAATGAGGGGATGTTAACTATCAGAGCCACAATGAGTGGTGAAAAATATAAATTTGAAATAATCGATACCGGTAATGGAATCAGAAAAGAAGACAGAGATAAAGTCTTTGAACAATTCTATAGGGGAGTTGATTCTTACTCACTTAATCAGAAAGGGGCTGGACTTGGATTATATATGGTGAGGAATCTTGTTAATACTTATGGTGGGAATATAAGTATGCAAAGCGAAGTAGGAGAAGGAACAAAGTTTACTATAACTATTCCGGCATACTGATTTCTTTGATAACAGAGGAGATTTTATTAAGAATATCTCTACCTAAAACTGAAAAGGCCCCCATTTCCTCTTCACACATTTCTCCACAAATACCAAGTATATAACTACCAAGACAAATAGAATAGAGAACTTCATAACCAGTAGCTAAAAATCCAGCTATAAGTCCAGCTAAAATATCTCCACTACCACCTCTGGCAAGTGAAGAGCTTCCTCTGTTATTTATAAAAGTTGTATTTCTTCCATAGATCACTGACACACTATCTTTAAGGATAACGTTTGCGTTTGTGATTTCGCTTATTTTTTTCACTATTTCAAGTTTGTTTGATTTAATTTCTTCTGTTGAGAGTGATAATAATCTTGAAGCTTCTCCAATATGAGGGGTAAGTATTATCTCTTTTCCCGAGTTGTAGAGTGTTGATAGCAATTCTTTATTTTCACTTAAAATATTTATGGCATCAGCATCAATTACAATTTTGGTTACAATTGGATGAGTTAATACTAATTTTAATATTTCTTTTTGTATCTTCCCTTTATGGAAGCCATTTCCAATTAATATGGTCCTGATGAAACTTTTTTCTATAAGTTTTTTTATTTCTTTTAATGAAGAAGGTTTTTCTTTCCATCCGAATGTCATTGCTTCTGGGATTAGAGATTGAATTGCCGGTAAAGCTCTAACATCAGCTGCAATAGTAGTAAGCCCTACACCTGCTTTCATTGCGGCAAGAGCCGAAAGTATTACACTTCCAGACATTGCTTTTATGCCTTCTTTAAAATTACCTCCATATCCACCGATTATGAGTAGATGACCATATGTTCCCTTGTGTGTATTTCTTTCTCTTGAAAGTTTAAACATATTTTTTTCAATTAAGATTGGCAGATTTAGTGAATTTATAAAATCTTTTGGAATACCTATATCTATTATTTCTATTTTTCCACAGTAAGTTGCACCGGGATAGTTTATCATACCAAATTTAGGTAATCCAAAGGTTAATGTATAGTTAGCTTTTATGCCTGATTTAAAATTTTCACCATTTGCCATTACTCCCGAAGGAATGTCAAGGGAGATAATTGTTTTTTTTGATGAGTTGATTAACTCAAATAAATCTAAATAGAAATTATCTAATTCTCTATTTAATCCTATACCAAATATAGCATCTACTATTACATCGGCTTTCTCTAAGTATGTTTTTAAGGTTTCAAGGTTTTTGTAGTTTATTTCAAGCTGGTTTACATTTGTGAGTTCTTTTAGCTTTATAAAATTTTCTTTCGCTACTTCTTTTGACTTTGAAATTACATCACCAATGAAAACTACTTCAGTATCTATACCGTCTTTTATTAAGTATCTCGCTAAAACAGCCCCATCTCCTCCATTATTACCAGCCCCACATAAGACAAGCAATTTTTTATTATTATCTATATTATTTTTAATCCAGAGAAAAGAATTTTTTCCAGCATTTTCCATAAGTATTTCAACAGGCACTTTGCATTCTTTGTCGATGTAGTATATATCTTCTTTTCTTGCAATATACATACATTACATCTCCTTCATCTTTATTAATCCTAATTGCCCACATCCGGCATAGATGTTACTACCTTTGCTTTTTCTCATAACATAAGGAATATTGTGTTCATCAAGTAGCTTTAAGAAGCTATTTATCTTATCTATAGAACAGGGTTTAAAGTTGCTTTCCGGAATAGGATTATAGTTTATGAGATTCAGGTTGTATTTTAAACCTGAAAGTAGTTTTTTCAGCTCGGTCACATCTTCTTTTCTTGTATTGAGGTTATCAAGGAGGATGTATTCAAATGTTATTCTTCTATCAAGGGTGGTCTGGTATTTTGTTAAGCATTCGATTAAATCTTTAAGTTTATATTTTTTTGCTATGGGCATTATTTTTTCTCTAATTTCCTGAAATGGTGAATGTAATGATATAGCAAGCCTTATAGGTAGGGTTAATTTTTCTATTTCTGGAATGATACCGGCTGTAGAGATTGTAATGTGTCTTAAACCTATGTTGTAGCCACCTGAAAATGTTAGAATATCGATAGCTTTGAGGATATTTTCAGTATTGAGTAAAGGCTCTCCCATTCCCATAAATACTATATTGCCGATGTGTCTTAATGAACTATCACCAAGAGGATTAAAAACTTTTAGTTCATTTTTTATAAAACTCTCCACCAGAAGGATTTGGGAAATAATTTCTGAAGGTATGAGGTTTCTTTTATATTCAATTTTTCCAGTAGCACAGAATTCACATTTTAAAGGGCATCCAATTTGAGATGAGACGCATAAGGTTAATCTTTCGTTTTCGACTTCTTTTACGGCTATGATGAGAACAGTTTCAATAAAGAGGTTATCTTCTGTCTTAAAGAGGAATTTGATACTTTCATCTTTTAGAGAGCCAGTATATTCTACCAGTTTAAGGGGTATAATATTGAAGTTATCATTTAAAAATGCCCGTTCAACCTTAGAAATATCAGACATCATTGAAAAGTCAAATACGAATTTTCTATATATCCAGTTAAAAATTTGATAAGCTCTTGTCGGACTTAAATTATTTCCAATAAAAAAATCCTTTAGTTCTTTAAATAAAAAATCTGTAAGATACATCATTCCTTCCTTATCACTAAAACTCTTTCAAGATTGTTGTAGTCTTTTACAACTTTTATGTTTTTGTAACCTGTTTCATTAAAAAGATTTTTCACTTTTTCCCATTTATGATCTACTTCTAAAACAATAAATCCATCTTTTAATAAATTTGAGAGCGAAAAGTCTCTAATCTTTCTATAAAAAACAAGTCCATCTTCTCCACCATAAAATGCATAAAAAGGTTCATATTTTGAATCTTTGCCAAGTAATTTAAAATCTTCCTTTGATAAATATGGCGGATTTGATACTATTAAATCAAATTTTTCTTTAAAATCTTTATTTTTTAGAAAATCCATTTTCAAAAACTTTACATTTTCTATGTTTAAAAGTTTTCTATTTTTATTTGCTATTTTTATATATCTATCTATGCCAATTATACTACTGTTTTTGTATATTTTTCCCAGTGTTAAAGCTAAAATTCCACTGCCAGTGCAGATATCAATAATGTTTTTAAAATCCTTTTTAATTTTTAGAATCTCGTAAATTATATGTTCTGTGTCAAATTTAGGAATAAAAGTTTTTTTATCTACTATAAATTTATTTTCATAAAAGTGTTGATAGCCAAGTATATATGCAAGTGGTATATTTTTTCTTCTTTTCTTTAATGCCATTTTTATTCTCATAGTTTCAAAAAAGGAAACAGGCTTTTCCTTATCAAGAAAGATAGAACTTTTTGGAATGGATAATAACGAAGAAATAATATAAGAGCTATCTTCTTCAAAAGTTGGGAGTTTATTCTTTCTTAAATATTCTTTTGCTATGTTATAAAGTTTATAAACAGTCATTTTTAACTATTATAAATTAAAAATGATTTTTTGTCTAATATAATTTAAAACCTATTTAAAGGCAATTAAACTTGTTTTTTTAATGAGATTTAAAAAGATAATTCTTTGATAAGATCAAAATCTTCTTCTACATTTCTTCCCTTGGTGGTAAGGTATCCACCTGTTAAGAATCCATTTGCACTTGCAAGCATTATCAAGCCCTGAAAATCTTTCATAATTGTTTCTCTACCAGCGGCAAATTTTATAACTCTCTCTTTTAAGATTATTCTGTATATTGCAAATGTTTTTATCACTTCTATTGCTTTTATTTTTTGCATATTTTCAAGTTTTGTACCTTTGATGGGAATTAGTACATTAACAGGAATAATATCTACATTTAATTCATCAAGTAAAAATGCAAGTTTAATTCTGTCTTCTATTGTTTCACCAAGCCCAATTATAGCACCAGAACATATTCTGATAGGATATTTTTTTATTTCTTTTATAGTGTTGATTCTTTCTTCGATATTATGAGTTGTAGCTATTAATTTTCTATATTTTTCTGGATTTACCTGCAGGTTATGATTGTATTCTTTTATTCCTGCCTGATAAAGCATTATAGCAGTATCTTTACTTAAAACCCCCAGAGAAGCACATACTTCGAGGTCTGGAAATGATGTATTCAACTTATGAATAATTTCACAAATATTTTCAAATTCTTTATTAGCCTTTTTATAACCATATCCACTTGTAACAATACCAAAATGTCTAATTCCCTTTTCATAAATCGTTTCTGCTGCTCTGTATATTTCTTCATAAGAAAGTAGGTTATAAACTTTTATGTTTGTGTTGTGAAAGGATGATTGTGCACAATAGCTACAATCTTCACTGCACAAACCAGATTTTGCATTTATTATTGAACAGGTATGAAAACTATTTGCATTTTCTTTTTTTATGTTATAAGAAATATGCAGTAATTCAAAGAGGTCTAATCCATACAATTCAACAGCACGTTCAAATGTAATCTTTTCATTCATAATAATTATTTTAATATAAAAAAAACGATTTGTCAACCTTTATTTAAAAATAGTTTACAGACTTTTTGTAGGTATAATTTTGTATTTATTTTTTATACATTCGTCTACAACTTTTCTTGTATATGAAATTTTAAGTTAATTGGTACAACATTGAAAAATCGTTTGATAAAATTATAAAAATTTGTTATAATTAATAGGTTTTTTGGGGGAAATTTTGCTGGAGGGAAATAATGAAGAATTTAGTTCTTAAATGTTCATTACCCCGTTGTAATGTTGATGGAACAAAGGAAATGAATATAGATAAATGTGTGCTTGCTAATGCTTCCCCATGTTATTATTTGATTATAAAAGAAGAAGATGGTTGTGAGCCGGAAGAGATATGGAAGAAGTTTGACAATTTTGTAGGAAGGAGAGTAAAGAAGGGCTAAACAAGTTCTCTTAATTTTTCAAATATTTCTTCAAGTCCCATGCTATGAGATGCTTTAAAGAGAATAACATCTCCTTCTTTTTTTATGTTAATAAGTTCTTCTGTTAGTTTTTTTTTATCTTCAAACCATAATGTTTTTATACTTTTTATTTGTTCAACCATGTATTTTGTTAGATTGCCATAACAAAGTATTAAATCACAAACTTTATTATTATCTATCCATTTGCCAAGCTCTTCATGTAGCTCTTTTTCAAATTTTCCAAGCTCAAGCATATCAGAAAGCACTGCTATTTTTCTACCATTTGCTTTACTTAGAATGGTGAGACTTGCTTTCATTGAGGAAGGATTGGCATTGTAAGCATCATTTATAAGTGTGATTTTTCCATTTATAACCTCATTTCTACCTTTTACTGGTTCAAAATCTTCTATAGCGTTAATAATATCATTTTTACTAACGTTGAAAAATTCGCCAACCTTTATTGCACAGGAGAGATTTGAAATATTATGGATGCCAGGCAGTTTAAAATTTACTTTTTCACCATTATATGCTAACAAAAAACCATTAAGTCCTTTGTCTTCAATTATTTTTATGTCATTGGTTGAAAAATCAATAACTTCACAGAATGCTATTTTTTTTAGAAAATCGTAAAAATCATCATCTCTATTTAAAAAGACAAAGCCTCCTTTATTCATTCCATCATATATTTCTGCTTTAGCCTTAGCTATGTTTTCTCTACTGCCAAGATTTCCTATATGAGCATAACCGATATTAGTAATAATTGAAACAAATGGATTTACGATTTTAGAAAGTCTTGAAATCTCACCTTTATGGTTCATTCCAAGTTCAAGTACAAGTATATGGGTTTTTTCTGGAGTTTCAAGAATTGTAAGTGGTAAACCTATTTCGTTGTTAAAATTCTTTTTTGCTGTATGAACATTGTATTTTTTTGATAATATGGAGACTATTAAATTTCTTGTAGTAGTTTTTCCAGAACTTCCTGTTATGGCAATTGAATGTGCAAAGATATCATTCTTATATCTTTTAGCTAATGTTCCTAAAGCTTTTATTGTGTCGTTAACAAACCAGAAGTATCCTTTTATTTCTTTTGATAAGTTTTTATGCTTTTTGTTTAGTATGAAATAGTTTACATTTTTAGAAGAACATTCTTTTACAAAATTATGCCCATCAAATTTCTCACCTTTTATAGCAAGAAAACAGGATAATTCATCAATATTTCTTGAATCAATTGAGATTTTGAGTTTAATATCTTTTCTTATTTCTCCATTTATTACTGGCTTTATTTTTAGGCTTTCTGTTATAAAATCAGGTGTGATCATAAGACCTCATTAAACTTGAAATTTATATAATTATAAAACAAAATATTAAATAATCAAAATTTTTAGAAGGTTAAAATGGAAAAATTTTTTGAGATAGGAAAAAATCATTTTGGTATCAAAGAATTTTATGATCTTCAGTTAGATATTATTAAAACTATTTTAGAAAAAAAGGATGTTATTGCTATTTTGCCTACTGGTGGAGGAAAATCAATATGTTATCAAATTCCAGCCTTAATTTTTGAAGGTATCACTATAGTTATATCTCCTTTAATTTCTCTTATGAAGGATCAGGTAAGAAATTTGAGAGAGAGATATAATATTAATAATGTAACCTATCTTGCTTCTACAATTTCTAAAGAAGATATGGATAAAATTTTAAATAATATAAAAGAATATAAAATTATCTATATAACTCCAGAAAGGCTTATTAGTAAATCTTTTGTAGATATTCTAAAAAGGGAGAAAATAAAGATTTCTATGCTTGTTATTGATGAAGCTCATTGTATTTCGTTGTGGGGTAATTCTTTTAGAATTTCATATCAAAGCATAATTAAATTTACTAGAAAATTTAAGATAGATGTGATTTCAGCTTTTACAGCCACAGCGACTAAAAAGATTATTGAGGATATAAAATTTTACCTTAATTTAAGGCATCCAGTGATATTCAAAAAAAGTATTTTTAGAAGTAATTTGCATATTAAGGTTTTATTTACAGATGAAAAGGAGAAGGAATTACTTAATCTTATAAGAAAGGATGAAAGTACAATTATTTTCACTTCTTCTAAAATGACTTTAAGGTATCTAAGTGAATTTTTTATTTATAATGGATTCAATACCGTAATTTACCATGCTGATCTTTCTAAAGAAGAAAAGGATAAAAATCAGGAAGAATTTTTAAGTGGAAGAGCCAATCTACTGATAGCAACAAGTGCTTTTGGAATGGGAATTGATAAAAAGGATATTAGAAAAGTTATTCATGCGGAGATTCCATTTGAAATTGAAGAGTATTTTCAGGAGATAGGTCGGGCTGGAAGGGATGGAAATATATCAGAATGTATAATGTTGGTTTCTTTTAATGATTTTAAGGAGTATGAAAAAAGGTTCTATAAAAAATTTGTTTCAAAAAGGTTTGTATTTGTAAAGATATTTTCTTATCTAAAGCTTGGGAAGTTATTTTTTCATCTTACAGACGTTTTGAAAGAAATTTCAAAATTACTGATTTTATTTTTTTACAATAAAAGAAAAAGAAGGGTTTTATATCTAAAGTATGAAATAATGAAAGATTATATTATCTCAGATGATTGTAAGTTTTCTTTACTTCTTGAGTATTTTGGTGAGGAAGGTAAGAAATGCAATCACTGTTCAAAATGCAAAATAGAGGAAAAAACACTTGAAAGAAAGGAAAAAATCGTCCTTTCTTCACTTTCTAAAATCTTTCCTATGAAAGTATCAACTTTGATAGAACTTCTTCAGGGGAAAAATGTTTCTTTTTTGCTTTTCGGGGGATATGGTAAACTACGAGGTTTTTCCCCTGAAGAAATAAGAGGAGTAATCTACTCTCTCTATAATAAAAATTTAATAAAACTTTTTAGAAAAAATGGAGAATTTTACATAAAGTCAAAATTTTAGTTGACTTTATTCTGTCTTCTATAAAAAGAAGGAGTTTCAAAATCTTCTTCTAAAAAAGTTTTATTTACAAAAGTATTATCTAAATTAATTCTATTCTTCATTCTTTCCTTTCTGATTTCTGATATAGAGAGAACCTTTCTTTCTTCAATTGAATTTTCGATAGATAAAGGGTTTTTGCAGGCATCTACATCTTCTTTCTGGAAGCCAGTAGCTATTAGCGTAACCTTAACTTTATCTTTCATATTTTCATCGGCATTTAAACCTACAATTATTTCAGCATCGGGTCTACAGAATTCAGTAATTGTCTGTGCTGCTTCATAGTATTCACTCATTGAAAAATCATTTCCACCAACTATGTTCACTAAAACAGCAGCAGCATTTTTAAAGGAAGTATTTTCAATAAGTGGATTTTCTAAGGCAAGTCTTGCTGCTTCCACTGCTCTATTTTCTCCTTCAGATATTCCTACACCCATTATTGCTTCACCTTTGTTTGAGAGAACAGTTTTTACGTCAGCAAAATCAACATTTATTATTCCAACATCTGTTATAATGCTTGAAATACCTTGAACGGCATGTTTTAATACTTCATCTATCTTATGAAATGCATTTGTAATATGTGCCTTTCTTTCAATTACTTTAAAAATTCTTGAGTTTGATATTACGATCATTGTATCAACATTTTCCTTTAATTTATTGATTCCCTGAAGAGCTCTTTCCATTCTCTGTTTTCCTTCAAAATCGAATGGTAGAGTTACAACGGCAACTGTAAGGATTCCCATTTCTTTTGCCACTCTTGCAAATACAGGGGCAGCACCTGTTCCAGTTCCTCCACCCATTCCAGCTGTGATGAATATCATATCAGTTTTACTGAATAAAGTTTTTATCTCTTCAATATCTTCTTGAGCTGCTTTTTCTCCAATTTCTGGTTTAGCTCCAGCTCCTAAACCTCTTGTAGATCTTGCTCCAATTTGCATTTTAACTTTAGCAAGAGATTTTTTAAGCACCTGTAAATCGGTGTTAACAGCTACAAATTCAACATTACTAACACCATCCTGAATCATTCTGTTGATAGCATTACACCCAGCTCCACCAACTCCAACAACCTTGATTCTTGTAATTGGTTCTTCATTGGTAGAAGTTGAAAATAAATCCGCAGAATTTTGTTCTAGACTGTCAAAATTTTCATATAACATATTCCCCTCCACAATTTTATTTAAAATATTTTTTAAAAAAACTCATTAAACCATTCTCTAATTCTCTCAATTATTGACTTAAAGTTCTTTTCTTCATCTTTTGTATTTACAGGACCCAATCTTGGTAAGTGATTCTTTGCATATAGTGCAAGTCCTACAGCTGTAGAATAAATTGGGCTTTCTACTATATCTTTTAATCCATGTATACCTATTGGTTTTCCAATTCTCACAGGAAGTCCAAATACTTCACTTGCCAGATCAACTATATATGGTGTTAAAGCTACGCCGCCAGTAAGTACAACACCAGCTGGGAGATAGGGTTTAAGTCCGCTTTTTTCAAATTCTTGATTTACAAGGTATAAAATTTCTTCTATTCTAGCTTCAATAACCTCAACAAGTGTCTTTCTTTTCTCTCTAGTTGGTGACCTACCACCAAGTCCTGGGATTTCAATTTCTTCATCTTCAGAGATATAATCTGCTATTGCTGCTCCATATCTCTTTTTTATTTCTTCTGCTGAGTTTGTAGGAGTTTTAAGTACAAACGCTATATCGTTAGTTATTTGGTTTCCTCCAAGGGAGATTACACCAGTTTTTCTTGTGCTACCATTTTCAAATATGATGTAATCTGTTGTTCCACCACCTATATCAACTAATGCAACTCCTAATTCTTTTTCTTCTTCTGTTAATACAGCCTGTGCAGCTGCGAGGGGTTCAAGAATTATGTCAAGTGTTTCATAACCAGCTCTATTTACGCTTTTGACCACATTGTTTATTGAAGAAGCAGCTGCTGTTATAATATTTACAATAGCTTCAAGTCTTATTCCAGACATTCCTACTGGATTTTTTATGCCACTCTGGTTATCAACAATAAATTCTTGTGGTATGACATGAACAACTTCTCTATCAACGGGTATGACTATTGCCATTGCTGCGTCTATAACTCTTCTAACATCTGCTTCTGTTATTTCCTTATTCTTGTCGGCTATGGCTATTACACCTTTGCTTGTTATTCCTTCGACATGACCACCAGATATTCCAATATATGCACCTTTAACTTCTATACCTGCCTGAATCTCTGCTTTTTCAACAGAAGAAGATATTGAGACAGCTGTAGTTTCTATATTTATAACAACACCTTTTCTTAAACCTTTTGATGGAACAAGCCCGACGCCAATAATTTCAAGCTCGTTTAATTCATTGATTTTTGAAATAACACTACATACTTTAGTAGTTCCTATGTCCATTCCTACTAAAATTCTTGATTCCAAGACAAACCTCCTAATTATTTGAAATGCCTATAGCATTTTCTTTTCTGAGGTCAACAAAATTAATACTTAAATTATTATTAATTAAATAATCAGAAAGAAAAAATATTCTATCAAGTATCTTATCATCTACTATTTTTTTCCCAACAAAAAAAGCTACATTTTTTGGCTTTTTGAGAAAAAAAATTATTCCTATATCTTTTCTTATCGTAATTTTTTCAATTTTATCTAATTTTTTATATTCAAATATGTTATTTAAATTATATGTTATAAAATCATCCTTTATTTTTCCATTTTCAATTATTGGTATATAGTCAAGCTCAAGGTATGGAGCAAGTACAAATATACCGTTAGTTAAAAAATAACCATTTTTGTCAATCACATAATATGTATTGTTATAAAGTAAATTTGCAACTATATCCTTTTCTTTTATATTTATTTCTATTTTATCTGGAAAAACTCTCTTTACTTCAACACTTTCTATTAGTGAATGTTTTTCTAATCTATTTTTTATTGTTGTAAGGTCTATATTAATTATGTTTTCTCTTGTAGATAAACCACCTTTTAAAATTATTTCATCACTTGAAACAAACCTATTACCATTAACTATCACTTTCTTTAATGAAAAAGAATCATTATTTACTAAAAGTAAATAAAAACCATAATGAAAACCAAAAATCAGAAATACAAAGAAGAATACAATTACTAATTGAGATAATATAAACTTCTTTTTCATAATCTATTTAAACGCACTTTTTAATATTAATAATACAAGTTCTTCCATACTCATTCCTTTTGCTTTTGCCATAGCTGGTATATCGCTTGTTTCTGTCATTCCCGGTATTGTGTTAACTTCAAGGAAGTATGGGTTGTCATTTTTATCTATTATTACATCAAGCCTTGCAACTCCATATAAATCAAGCTCGTAGAATGTGGTTTCGATGTATTTTTTTATTTTTTCTTCAACCTGCTTTGAGACTTTTGCTGGAAGTTCCATTATAGTTTTGCCCTTTGTATATTTTGCATCAAAATCATAAAATTCATTTTGTGGAATTAATCCAAGGAATGGTAAATCAATAAAACCGTCTCTGGTTAAAATACCACCTACAGTTATTTCTTTACCTTCTATATATTTTTCTATAAAACAATCTCTATAAGTATAATTTGATAATACTTCAGTTAGCTGTTTTTCATTTTCTATTTTTATAACACCAATACTTGAACCTTCGCAGTTTGGCTTTATGATGACAGGAAAACCTATATTTAATACTTCTTTGATTGTTGAATTAAGATTGCTAAAGTCAACATCAACTGAAGGAGGAACCGGGATACCTTTTGCTGATAGAATTCTTTTTGTTATCCTTTTATTCATACCAACTGAGCTTGCTAAAACTCCCGGACCAGTATAAGGAATGCCAAGTATTTCAAGAAGTCCTTGAATACAACCATCTTCTCCATATTTTCCATGTAGCATTATTACAGCTATATCAATTTGTTCTTCTTTTAATCTTTCTAGTATATCTCTTTGAACATCTATCTTTACGACATTAAACCCCATGCCTTTTAAGGTATTGAAAACATTGTTTCCAGAACGTAATGAAATTTCCCTTTCACTTGATAATCCACCACACAACACACCCAGTTTTTTACTATTTAAATCTTCCATAAAAACCTTCGTTAAAAAAACAAATTTTTTATTTTATATAGATTATATCCATTTTTAAAATATGTCAATAATTTTAAGTAAAAAATTTTTTTAGTAGGTTTTTTTTTACTACTTTTTTTTGAGAATTTTCCATATTCCTATGTTTTTTTCCTGTGATTTTTTCTCAAGTTCAAGATAATAATCCTTAACTTCGTCTGGAGCATCTTTTAGATAATAGGTTTTTGCAAGTCCATTAATGAGTAGTAGTTCATTTATAACAACATTATCTTTTTTTCTTTTTACTATTGCTAAGAACCTTTTGAAACTATCCTTAGGTTTATCCTTTGGGATATATAGAATAATCTTTGTGCCATATGGTAATTCTTTTTTGAGAAAGTATTTTGCTTTTTTCCCATATTCTATTAATTCTTTAAAGCTAACATTTTCTTTCGTTTCATAAAAGTCTTTTTTTGCTTTTTTGTTTTTCTTACTTTCCATAGTATCTACGAATGATAATCTTATCTTTTCAAATTTTCCTTGATAGTTTATTTTTATAGTATCTCCGTCAATCACATCAATTACACTGGCTTCCTTTGTTAAAAAGTAGTTTTTGTTGTATTCAAAGGAAAAAAGGTAGCCTGAAAGAAGGATTAAACTCAAAAATATTTTCTTCATATAAACTCCTTTTACTTGAAATTATCCTGTTATAGGTTTAAAATAAGAAATGGAGGATAATATGGTTAAATTTCTTATTTCTATTTTTCTTATTATACTTTCTTTTATACTTTTTGTAAAACCTTTGATGAAAAAAGGGGGAAGAATACTTGCTTTTATTATCTTTTTAGCTGGCTCTGTATTGTTATTGTTTTCTACTCTTATAATTGTTCCAGCTGGAAATGCAGCTATATATGTTTTCTTTGGCAGGGTATCAAACAGAACTCTTAAAAGTGGTGTAAATATTGTTCCACCATATGTAAAAATAGTTTATTTTCCAACAAGATTGCAGGAGCTAACTCTTGCCGAAACAAATATAGTCAATGCAAGGACTCAAAATGGTTTAACCATAAGTATTGATTGTACGACCTTGTTTAGAGTAAATGAATCAGAATTGCCAGTGATTTATACTTCATATGCTACAAGTATTGAAGAGATGTTAAATAAGATTATTCTTCCACTGATTAGGACAGAGATAAGAAATGTAGTAAGTAAGTATAAAGCAGAGGAAGTATATTCATCGAAAAGAGAGGAGATAGCAAAGGAAATAGAAAGTATAATAAAAGAAAAACTATCAGAAAAGGGGATTTTGATAGATAGTTTTTTAGTTAGAGCTATATTTTTGCCACAGGAAGTTGAAGAAGCTATTCAAATGAAACTTAAAGCACAGCAAGAAGCAGAAGCGATGGAATTTAAGAAACAAAAAGCTGAAGAAGAAGCAAGGATAAAGATTATTGAGGCTAAGGGTTTATCAGAGGCTCAAAGAATTATTAATTCAACACTTACGCCTTATTATATTCAACTTGAAGCTATACAGGTTTATAAGCAGCTTGCGTCTTCTTCAAATGCTACTTTTATAATTATGCCTACAAGCCCTAATGCTACTGGTTTACCTCTCATTATCAATGGGGCAAGATAGCCAGTCGCTTAGTATATAGTTATATATAAACTGTGAAAAGACTATTTTCCTGATGTAGAAATATGTTTCGTTATACTCAACGCATTCTGTCCATAGTTCATCTATGTAATTATAGTTTTTTTTCCATCTGTTTACACTTCCTTCTCCACTGTTATAAGCTGCAATGGCAAAGACTATATTACCTTTATATTTATTAAGAAGATATTTAAAATGATATATTCCAGCAAACAGGTTATCGTCAAAGTCATAAATATTTATGTCGATTTTCATTGCATTTTTTATCATTGCAAACGTAGGAGGAATTATTTGTGCTATACCTATTGCATTTGCCCATGATACTACTTCTTTTCTGAAATGGCTTTCTTCTCTTATGAAAGAAATAGAGTATAAAGCCATTTTTCTGTCGTTTATATAACTTTCAATTTTAGATAAGTGGTTTGTTGGAAAAATTTTTAACAATTCATCTTTTGTTAATAACATGAAATAGTCTTTTTTATCCAGGTAGTTTATAAAAAAGCCGTTTAAATATGAGACGATATAATGTTCCATACCTCTATTTGTAAAGTAGTTATAATTATCATAGAAGAGTGAAAAGTTATATTTTTTGTTAAAAACATTTTCAAGTAGTTTTATTCTTTCTACACACATATATTCTGGTAGTCTGGATTCTAATTCCAGAAATTTTTTAAACTTTTCGTCTGTTTCATTTTTTCTAACTATATTATTAGAAAAATTATTCTGGAAATTTAATAATGCGTTTTCTAACCTTTTGAATAAGGTTTTGTATTTTTGTTTTGTTTCGGGGTAGTAAAAATCAATTGCTTTATAAAATAGTATATCATCTTTTGAAAAACTTTTTCTGGAAATAAGGCTTGTTATTTTTGTGTTTATTGTTTCTTGAAATGTTTTTTTGTATTTTTCTCTTAATTCTTTTTCATATTTTAGAGAGACAATCCATTCATATGTAAAAGGATGATTTACTACAATTTTTAGAAAATTTTTGTATGCTGAAGCATAGTTTTTTTGTTGATAGTTTATTAAAGCAAGAGAGTAGGTATAATAAAAACTATTTCTTCCTTTATATGATATTGCCATTTGCTTTGCAAGGTTAAGGTTATTTCTAAGTAGTGTTCTAAAGACTTCCCTTTCATATTCGGGTAAAATGCTAACTTTTGCAGATATTTTTTCAAACCAGTTATAAAGCTCTTTGTATCTATTTGTTCTTTTTAGTATTCTAATCCAGTATTCATAGTATGCAGAACCATAAAAATCTTTATACTTTTTCATAAAACTGTAAGCCTTTTCATCCATTTTTTCTTTAAGTAACAGATCAATAAAAATTTTAAATGAATTCCAGCTTACTCTTTGTCCTTTCTGAATATAATTTTCAAGAAAATTTATTGCTTCATTTTTATATCCAAGGTTATATCTTAAAAAGGCAAAATTTCGATAATAAAAGTCACTTTCTCCAAATTTTTTATATTCATCAAGTATTTTTTCGAGTTCATTGTATTTTTTATTTTTTACTAAATAGGAAATGAGATTTTCAAAATTTCTTTGTTCTAAGTTTGAAATAATCTTTTTATCTATTGAATCATAATGTTCAAGTAGTATCGAAAACTTCTGGATTTCTATGTTTTCAAGATTTAAAATTTTTTCTTCAAACAAGTTATTTGTAACAAAAATAGATGCAAGGTTTGAATAAAAGGTTAAATTTGAGGTTATAAAATTGTGCTTTAAAATAGCGTTAAAATTTTTTGTCTTCCAGTAGGAATAAAGATAGTTTTTCTCAATTTCTTCTATGTAAATATTATTTGAGTAAAATACTAAGAAATTTGTATTTATATAGTTTGTTAAAGATTGATCTTTTTCTATTGCTTCTTTCAGGCAACTAGAATAAAAATATAGGTAACTATCTCTAAAGACTTGATTTGAAAAACTGTCAAAATCAACTTTAGAAAAGTATTGTAAGGCATTTGAGTAATCTTTTAGTTTGAAAAATGAGTTTGCTATAATATAATTGTCGAAAGAGGCTTGCTTATTTTTGTTTGTTAAATTAACTATACATCTTCTGAAAGAATAATTTTTGTAATATTCATAGGGTGTTAACTCTTGAGAAACCCCCGTTCTAAAGATACCTAATAACAGAGTTAAATACAAAATATTTTTCACTCAAGCCCCAATATTTGAATTTAATTGTTAATAGAATTATAAAATAAAACTTTGATTTTGTAAAATTATATGATATAATATTCATTATAACTTTGAATAGAGGTTGTATGTCTTATCTTTTTGTTTTTTTAGGTAGTGGAATAGGGGGGATGTTAAGATTTTTTCTTTCAAGGTTTGTTTATAATATTTTTGGTTCGTCTTTTCCTATTGGTACATTTGTTGTGAATTTGATCGGGTGTTTTGTTATTGGTTTTTTGAGTGGCTGGTTTGAGTATAGGATTTTAGCTCCAGAGTTAAGAGTATTTGTTTTTGTAGGTTTTCTTGGTGGTTTTACAACATTTTCTTCTTTTGGGCTTGAAACCTTTAATCTCTTAAGAAATGAGAGTGTAAAATATGCCATTTATAATCTGTTATTTACCAATATTTTTGGTATAGCATTAGTTGTTTTGGGATTTTTATTAGCAAGACTTATTTTTAAATAATTCTGGAGGTTTAAAATGAAAATAGTAGAAGAAGATTTACTTATTAGAATATATTTGAGTGAAAAAACTAAATATGAGGGCAAGCCACTTTATCAATTGTTATTCAATAAGGCAAGAGAAATAGGGCTTGCTGGTGCTACGATTTTAAGAGGAATGATGGGATTTGGTGCAGATAGAAGGGTTCATTCTGCAAATTTTGTTGAAATATCTGATAATCTACCTCTTGTTTTAGAAATAATCGATAAGGAAGAAAATTTAGTCGAGTTTTTTAATTATATAGATAAAGTTGTAACCGATGGTTTTATAACTATAGAGAAGGTTCATGTTTTGAAGTATAGACATAACACTTAATATGTATTATATTGGTTTTATTGTTTTTGTCATTCTTTTGTTTTCTGGTTATTACATATTTGCCTATCTTTTAGTTTCTTGTTTTATCTTAATTTCTTTAGTTAAAAAAGAGTTTCTATTTTCTCTAATTATTTTAATTGGTGTTTGTATTACGATTTTTAATTATAGGAAAAATATTAACCTTTCTTATAAAGATTATAAAGAAAAGTTTATAAATTCAACATTTTTGATTACTGATTTTAGTGAATTTAATAGAGAAAAAAGAAGTGTGGCTGCTTTTCCTTTTTTAATAATTTATAGCGAAAATGTAGAACTCTATAGAGGACAATTGGTAGAGGTAAGCGGTTTTTTAAAAAATAATAAAATTTATGCGTCTGAAATTATTGTAAAAGAAGAAGGCAACATTTTATTTAAAATTTTTTATATATTTAGGCAAAAGATTTTTTCATCCATTGAAATGATAAGGGATGAAAATTTTAAAGCACTTATTTATAGCTTTGTGATAGGAAATAAAACCTACCTTGATTATGAGACGAAAGAGAATTTTAGATTAACTGGTTTAATGCATTTGCTTGCTTTATCCGGGTTGCATGTTGGAATTATAGCTTATTTTGTTAACTTTATTTTTTCTTTTTTCTTTCGTAAAAGGGTTTGTTTTGTCATTAACATTGTTTTTCTTATTTTCTATATAGTTTTATCTGGTTTTAGTCCTTCTGTATTAAGGGCTTCTTTAATGTTTATTTTATTTAATTATTTTTCATTAAATTCTCTTAAAGTTGATTCTATGGATGTTTTACTTTTTAGTGCATATTTATCATTATTGGTATTTCCAGAATTTGTTTTTAGTCTGGGGTTCTGGCTTTCTTATCTTGCTTTTTCTGGAATTTTACTTCTTTCAACTTATTTTGAATATATGTTTTTCTTTCTACCTTATTTTTTAAAAAAGTCGTTTTCTATCACTCTTTCTGCAAATATTATGACTTTTCCTTTAATTTTATACTATTTTGGAAATATAAATTTTATTTCTTTAGTTTCAAATCTTATAGTTATTCCTCTATTTTCTATCTTTCTCATTTTACTCTTTTTGAACTATTTTTTCTATTTTATCTTTGTGGATTTTTCTTATGATTTTTATTTTTTAATTACTCAAAGGTTATGGGATTTTTTAAAGAATATTGTGGAACTTTTTTCATTCTTTCCATTTACGCTGAAAGTAGAAGGATTAAATTTTTCTTTAGTTATAATTCTTTATCTAGTTATTTTACTTTTAATGTTTTCTCAAAAAATAAGATTCTATATAAAAATGAAAAAAATTTGTTATTGACATTTTAGCTCAGCTAAATTATACTTCAATGAGAATTGTTTACCTTTTTTGAGGGAATTGGAATGAAAAATTATCTTCTTGAAATGAAAGAGATTACTAAAATAGTTAACGATATAAGGATACTAAATAATTTTAATCTTTATGTGAACGAGAATGAATTTCATACAATAATCGTGGATAATGAAATGAGTATTTCTGGCATCATAAAAATTTTACAGGGGGAATATCCATCTTCAAGTTATGTTGGGGATATTTTTATTTTCGGGAAAAAGGAAATTTTTAACAATATAAAGGATAGTGAAAGAGCCGGAATAGGAGTTATTCACCAGAAACCGAAATTTGTCTCAGAAATGACAATATGGGAAAATGTTTTTCTTGGCAGTGAATATACAAAATTTGGTTTTATAGATACGAGAAAGTGTATATATTTCACTAAAAAGGCTCTTCTTGATGTTAACTTGAAGTTAGAAGCAGGAACAAAAGTGCAAAATCTCTCTACATTTGAAAAATATAAACTTGAAATTGCAAGAGCTATAGTAAAGAATTTGAAGATTTTGGTTCTTGAAGATTTAATAGCTTTTCTTTCAGAAAGAGAAGTAGATGAATTGTTTGATTTAATAAGAAGAGTAAAAGATTTGTATAACATTACTTTTATTTATGTTGGGCATAAACTTAAAGAGGTATTGAATATTTCCGATATGCTTACATTTGTAAGGGATGGTAAAACAATTTTTTCTGAAGAGGCTAAAAATTATTATTATGATGATGATGCAGAAATGTCAATGATGCTTGGTAAAGAGCTTGATAAAAATATGTTTATTGATAACTTTTGTGAGAAGTTTAATATTTCTAAAAGAGAAAAAGATATTCTCATACTTCTTCTTAATGGAAAAAATAATAGAGAAATTTGTTCAAAATTATGCATTTCAATAAATACCATTAAAACCCATATCAGCAAAATTTACGAAAAAACAAATGTAAAAAACAGAGTCGAATTATTAAAACTCATCCTTAAATTTAAAGAAAATTGAAAAAATCACCTTTTCGGGTGATAAAAATCACTCTATTAGGTGATTGACAATTTTAAGTTAGAATTTAAAATTTATTTAAAATGTATTTAAAAATAATTTGTTAAAAATAAAATCCATTTTTAAGGAGGTTTAGAATGGAAAGAGTTTTGAAAGTGCTTGTTACTTTTTCTCTTTTATTTTTTGTTGCTATGGGTTTTTCAAAGGTGAAGATTGGTCTTTCTTTTGCAACACTTGCAGAGGAAAGATGGAAGGTTGACAGGGATTTATTTAAGGCAGAAGCTGAAAAGAATGGTGCAGAGGTTATCGTTGTTGCAGCAAATGGAGATGAAAATCTTCAGAACAGCCAGTGTGAAAACCTTATTACAAAGGGTGTTGATGTTCTTGTAGTTATTGCACAGAATGGGGAAACAGCAAGTGCTATAGTTAATGCAGCCAAAAAAGCAAAGATTCCTGTTATAGCTTACGACAGAATGATTAAGAACTGTGATCTTGACCTTTATGTATCTTTTGATAGTGTAAAGGTTGGTGAGTTGATGGCAGAATATGTTTGTAAGAAAAAACCAAAAGGAAACTACTTTATTATTAATGGTTCTCCTACAGATAATAATGCATTTCTTGTAAGACAGGGTTTTGAAAATGTCTTAAAGAAATATCCAGGTGCAAAAGTAATATTTGAACAGTGGTGTGATGGATGGTCACCTGAAAAAGCATTAAAGCATGTTGAAAATGGTTTGACTCAACATAAGAATAAGGTTGATGTAATTCTTTGTGCTAATGATGGAACAGCTGGTGGAGCAGTTCAGGCATTAGCTGAACAGAAACTTGCAGGAAAGGTTTTAGTTACTGGGCAAGATGCTGAGTTAGCAGCATGTAAGAGAGTTGTTGCTGGAACACAGGCAGTTACAATATACAAACCGATAAAGAAACTTGCTACAGCTGCTGCTAAAGCTGCCCTGGAATTAGCAGAGAAAAAACAGCCAAGCGAAGTAAACACAAAAGTTAATAATGGAAAGATTGATGTTCCTTCTATAATGCTTGTTCCTATTCAGGTTACAAAAGAAAATATGAAATCTGTAATAGTAGCAGATGGTTTCCACTCAGAAAAAGATATTTATGGAAAATAGGTAAAAGAGGTTTTTCCAGAAGGAGTAGTTTTTACTCCTTCTGGTTTTTAAAAATGAAGAAGAGGTTTATATTATGAATTATATCCTTAAAATGGAGAATATTACAAAGGATTTTCCCGGTGTGAGAGCCCTTGATAATGTTTCTTTTGATGTTTATGAAGGGGAAATACATGCACTTGTAGGAGAAAATGGAGCTGGTAAGTCAACTTTGATTAAGATCTTAAGTGGTGTCTATCCTTTTCATACTTATTCTGGTAATATTTTTATTAATAGTAAAAAAATGGCTTTTAATAGTGTTCGTGATTCTGAAGAAGCAGGCATAGCTGTAATTTATCAGGAATTGACTTTAATTAAAGAGTTAAGTGTTGCTGAGAATATTTTTCTGGGTAATGAGCCTACCAGGTTTAATTTTATTAACTGGGAAGAGGTTCACTATAAGAGTAGAGATTTACTAAAAAGGGTTAAACTTGATGTAAATATTAACAAAAAAATTAAAGAACTTGGAGTTGGGCAACAGCAATTGGTAGAAATTGTAAAAGCATTAAGTAAAAATGCTAAAATACTTGTTCTTGATGAACCGACTGCTTCACTTTCTGAAAGCGAAACGGCTAATTTAATGAGTATTTTAAAATCCTTGAAAAAGGAAGGCGTAACCTGTATTTATATTTCTCATAGACTTAAAGAAATATTTGATTTAGCTGATAGAGTCACAGTATTAAGAGACGGAAGAGTTATCGGAACAGGAAATGTGAGTGAACTTACTGAGAATAAAATTATCTCTATGATGGTCGGAAGAGAATTAAAAGAACTATATCCAAAAGAAAAACATCAGGTTAAAAAGGTAGTACTTGAGGTTAAAAACTGGAATGTTGAAGACCCTTCAAGAGAAGGGGAATTAGTTCTTAAGAATATAAATTTTGAAGTTAAAGAGGGAGAAATCCTTGGAATCGCTGGGCTTGTGGGTTCTGGTAGAACTGAGCTTGTTTCAAGTATTTTCGGGACTTATGGAATTAAAAGAAGTGGCGAAATATATATAAATGGTAAAAAAATTGAAATTAAATCTTCAAGAGATGCTATAAAGTCAGGAATAGGGCTTGTTACAGAAGATAGAAAACTTTTTGGGCTTGTATTAAAAATGAATGTCATGAAAAATATAACTCTTTCAGCGATGGAAAAAGTTTCAAAAATATTTATAAATGAAAATGAAGAAATAAAGTGGGGAAAAGAGTATGTAAAGGATTTAAAAATAAAAACTCCCTCCCTTGAAACACTTGTAAATAATTTAAGTGGAGGGAATCAACAAAAAGTTGTCATTGCAAAATGGCTTCTGACCGGTCCCAAGATATTATTTCTTGATGAACCAACAAGGGGTATAGATGTTGGGGCTAAAGTAGAAATTTATAAAATTATGAATGAACTTGTAAAAAAGGGTGTTTGTATAGTGATGATTTCTTCTGAATTACCTGAAATTCTTGGAATGAGCGATAGAATTTTAGTAATGTCAGAAGGAGAAATAAAAGCTAATTTAATAAATGAAAATGTTACTCAGGAAGAAATAATGTATTATGCAACAGGAGGAAAATAATGTCAGTTGAAAAAAAGTCTGGTATAGGATTAAAATTTAATCTTAAATCTTATGTTATGGTGTTTGCACTTATTGCAATATGGTTTCTATTTTTTATTTTAACACAGGGAACATTTTTAACTCCACGAAATTTGTCAAATCTCGCAAGACAGATGTCTATAACAGGTATTCTTTCTATCGGGATGGTTTTAATAATTGTAGCTGGACATATAGACTTATCTATTGGTTCGGTTGTTGGTTTAACTGGGGCAATTGCGGCTATTCTTCAAGCTAAAATGGGATGGTCAACAGTAGGCGCAGTAGCTGTGGCATTAATTGTTGGGTTATTTATTGGTTTGTGGCAGGGGTATTGGGTTTGTTATCTAAAAGTTCCAGCCTTTGTTGTTACTCTTGGTGGTATGATGGTTTTTAGAGGAGTGATACTTGGCATAACAGAGGGAAGAACAATATCTCCATTAAGTGAAGAGTTTGTTCAAATCGGGCAATCATTTTTACCACCAAATATTGGATGGATATTAGCATTTATTATTGTTGTAGTTATTTTATTTTTAAGATTAAAAAAGAGGCTTGATAGAATAAAATATGGTTTTGAAGTGAAACCTTTATATTATGATATTATCAGTTTTTTACTATTTGCAGGTATAATAATACTTTCAGTTTTTACTATGAATAGATATGAAGGTATTCCAGCACCTGTATTATTACTCTTTGCACTTGTAGTTATTTTTAAAATAATAAGTGAACACACAAGATTTGGTCGTTATCTATATGCGATTGGTGGGAATGCTGAGGCTGCAAAGTATTCTGGTATAAATATTAGATTTAATACACTTATGGCATTTGTCTTGATGGGGCTTCTTTCTGCTATCGGTGGAGTTGTGTTATCTGCAAGGCTTAATGGGGCAACTACTTCTGCAGGAAGTGGGTTTGAGCTTGATGTTATTGCTGCTTGTGTTATAGGTGGAACAAGTCTTATGGGAGGAGTTGGAAATGTTGCGGGTGCAATAGTTGGAGCGTTAATTATGGCAAGCCTTGATAATGGTATGGTGTTGCTCAATACTCCAACGTTCTGGCAATATATTGTTAAAGGGCTTATTTTGATGTTTGCTGTACTTATTGATTTTCAAACCAAACATAAAGATTAATGCTTTGATAAAATATTATAAAATAGGGGATACTTTGTGGTATTCCCTATTTTTTTATTGACTAATTTATATCATTTAACTATAATATTAAAAAAAGGAGGTTGGGAATGAAATATCAAGTGCTAATTGTTTTATTAACTAATCGCATTGGTGAGGCTATAGAGGTTCAAAAGGTTTTAACAGAATTTGGTTGTTATATTAAAACAAGGCTTGGTTTACATGAGGCAAATGAAAATATGTGTAGTGATAAGGGACTTATGATACTTCAACTAATAGGTGACGAAAAAGACCATAAAAAGATGAAAGAAAAACTTGAAGCAATAAAAGGTGTTAAGGTTCAATATGTAGTTATGGAAGATTAATTTTTGACAGAAATTCAAAATGAAATTATAATATAAAATACTATTTTTATGGAAGAGTGTCCGAGTGGTTTAAGGAGCGCGCTTGGAAGGCGCGTGTACGCCAGAAGCGTACCGGGGGTTCGAATCCCCCCTCTTCCGTTTTAAAAGGATTTAAAATGCAAAAAGAAATTCTATTTCTTTCAAATGGGGGGATAGGGGTTTCTTTTTGTATTTTTGGTGGTTTAATTGAAAGAATTAGCCTTTCTTTAAGTGATTGTGTTTCTTTTCCAGAAGTTAAATTTTATAATAAATTTTTTGAAAGATTTTTCTCTTATCTTGAAGGCAATATTGTTGATTTCAGGGAATTTTTAGGTTTATTTAATTTAAAATTTTCTAATTTTCAAAAAATTGTGTATGAGGAATTATTAAAGATAACTTTTGGTAATATTGTTAGTTATGAAGAATTAGCTTTAAGGTTTGGAAATAAAAATTTAAAAAGAGCTGTTGGAAGAATTTTAGGTTTAAATCCTTTTCCTGTAATTATTCCATGTCATAGAGTTGTGCCAAAATCTTTTTCCTGTTATAATATTGGTGGGTATAGTGAAGGAGTAGAGATTAAGAGAAAATTACTTAAAATTGAAGGAATTTTGTGAGTTTTGTATGAAATATTATATTATTAAGAGATTTTTTTTAATTTTCCCTACACTTTTTGGTATTACTCTTGTTTGTTTTATAATAATGAATGCTGTTCCTGGTGGTCCTATTGAACAGGCAATCTATAAACTGAAGCAGTCTCAAATGAAAGAAGGAGGAGTGGCAAAGTCTACTGAGATAATCTATTCAGAAGAAATTGAAAAGATAAAAAAGTATTATGGGTTTGATAAGCCTATTATTGTTAGATATTTTGACTGGCTTTTTAAGATTTTGAAAGGGGATTTTGGATATTCTTATATTTATGAAAAGCCAGTTTTAAGTATAATTGTTTCAAGGATACCGGTATCGTTATTATTTGGTTTAACTGGATTTTTATTAAGTTATTTGATATGTATCCCACTTGGGATTAAAAAAGCAATAGAAAACAATAAACCTTTTGATCACTATACCAGTTTTATTATATTTGCTGGTTATTCTATACCCGGTTTTGTAATGGCTATTATTCTTATAGTTTTTTTTGGTGGAGGTAGTTTTCTTAATCTATTTCCTATAAGTGGTATCTTTTCAGATAATTTTGAAGATTTGAATTTTTTTCAAAAAATCCTTGATATTCTTCATCATATGGCTCTTCCAGTTTTTTGTTACGTAGTAGGTAATTTTGCTACTCTGACTCTCTTAATGAAAAATTCTATGCTTGAAGAGTTACAGAAAGATTATATTAAAACTGCCCTTGCAAAAGGTTTGAGTTATAAAGAGGCTGTTTTTAAGCATGCATTAAGGAATGCATTAATTCCTATTGCTACAAATATTGGAATGATATTAACAGTAATACTTTCTGGTTCGGTTCTGATTGAGACAATTTTTACGATAGATGGGATGGGGCTGCTTGGATATGAGGCTATTGTTAATAGAGATTATCCCGTAGCACTCGGGCTTACTTTGATTTCAAGTTTACTTGTTTTGTGTGGTAGAATTTTGTCTGATATTGCACTTTTTATAGTAGATCCAAGGATAAGGTTTAGGTGATTATGTTTAAGTTTTCTCCATTAACTTTAAAAAGACTTGAGAAGTTTAAAAGTCAAAAAAGGGCATATTTTTCTTTAATAATTATACTTTCAATCTATTTTGTATCTCTTTTTGCTGATTTTATAGCTAATGATAAGCCACTGATTATGAAATATGAAGGAAGATTTTATTTTCCAGTGATAAAATTTTATTCGGGAGAACATTTTGGATTTTCAAAAATGGATGTAGTTGAGTATAAAAAATTTGTTAAGACTGAAAGATTTATTTCTAACAAGAAGAATTTTGCTATCTTTCCTTTAATTCCATATTCTCCAAATGAAACTATAGAAAATCTTCCCACAAATCCACCGTCTCCACCGACTTTGAGAAATCCATTAGGTACTGATGATAGAGGAAGAGATATACTGGTAAGGCTTATATATGGTTTTAGAATAAGTTTTAGTTTTGCCTTGCTTATTACGTTTGTGAGTATGTTTTTTGGCGTTTTTATGGGAGCTTTACAGGGGTATATTGGCAGGTGGTTTGATCTTGTTATGCAAAGAGTTATTGAGGTTATTTCTGCTTTGCCTTTTCTATATATAGTAATAATTCTTGGTAGTTCGCTTGGTAATAGTCTTCTAATGTTATTGATAGTTTTTTCTTTGTTTGATTGGATTGGTATTTCTTATTATATAAGGGCTGAATTTTATAAACAAAAGGAGATGCCATATGTTGAGGCTGCAAAGTCAATAGGTGTTTCTAATTTTAAAATCATGTTCAGGCACATTTTGCCAAACTGTCTTACTCCTATTATAACTTTTTTGCCTTTTGATTTGATTGGGGCAATCTTTTCACTTTCTGCCCTTGATTTTCTCGGTTTTGGTTTGCCTGCTCCTACTCCAAGCATAGGAGAATTATTAAGGCAGGGGATGTCTAATATTTCTTCCTATTGGCTTTCTCTTTTTCCTGCACTTTTCTTATTTTTTATTCTATTATTAATTGCTTTTATTGGAGAGGGTGTTAGAGAGGCATTTAATCCTAAGAGTTTTTATAGTTTTGAGTAATAAAAAAACCTGCCTTGAGAAAGGCAGGCTTTTTATCTTATTTCCCCGGCTTTTTCTTTTGCTGTTCTTTTTTAAATTTTTCTACATGGACTTTTTCCATGTTTATCAGTGTTCTTATTGCAGAATCATTAAATTTTATAGGATATTTGTTTATGAGTTCGCTTTCTAATCTTTTCTTTTCTGTCTGGAATTCATTGAATGCAAGTTCATTCATAATTGATTCTTTAACATCCTTAAAAGGTGATAAGACTTTTTTATTGTTTTTGTCTGTTTTTGTAAATCTTTCTTTGTTAGCACTATAGTATTTAATTGCGTCAACTTCTGTTACTTTCTTTTTAGCATTTTCAAATAGTTCATTTTCAAAAGTTCTTACTAATATGTTCTTACTATATTTCTTAAGATTTTCGTTATAATCTTTTTTAAAATCTTTTGTTTTCTCATACCCTTGATTTTTTGCAATATCTCTAAAATAGAGGAAATTTTTTAGATTTCCCATTTGCATAACGAAGTTGTTGAAATCGAGATTTGTCAGGAAATTTGGCACATAGAATCCAATAATTTCTTTTGCTTCTTGCCAGCTATATTTTTTACCATAAACTTCAAGTATTTTTGTATCTTCTGGTAGTTGTTTTACATCGTAGGCATTACCATCAACAATTATCTTTTTATCTGCTTCATTTATTTCATAGAGATTTTTAACCTGTTTTTCCTTATCAAGCTCCTGCAATTTGTAAGATAGCACATTTTCAGTTCTTTTAAATGAATCTTTGTCAATTTTAGATTTTATTTCAGAAAGAGCTCTTTCCTTTGCTGGATCGGTAACATAAATAATATGATAACCATAAGGAGTCTTTACTGGATTCTCAATAAGTCCTTTCTTTTTTGCATTAAATATAGCATCTTCAAACTCCTTTACCATCATTCCTTCAGTAAAATAACCTAAATCACCGCCATTATCTCTGCTACCAGGATCGGCTGAAAGAGATTTTGCAGCTTCTTTAAATTCTTTTTCAAAATTCTTAGCTGCTTTTAAACTTGAAATAAGGTTGATTGCTTTAGATTCTGCTTCTTTTAGTTCATTTTGATAGTCTTGTTCAGATTTTTCTACTTCTTTTCCGTCAATATTCGTATATTTTGAAACAAGAAATAGAATGTGTGATGCTCTTGCTAATTTTAGCTTTCCATTTTTACTTTTTTTGTTGACCAATTCCTGACCTTTTCTTATCAAGGTGCCATCATAAATGTTTCTTTCGATTTTCTGGTAATTTGAAATATAGTTAGGTGAGTTTGTATAACCCATTTCAATTAAGTCAATGTATTGAAGTTCTTGAGCAATAAAACTTTCTTTAATTCTTTCCTTATACCAGTCAACATTCTGACTTAAGATACTTTGATCATATAGAGCATAATTTAAGAAATCATTTTTCACATCCTTAATCTTGATCTGTCCTTTTGAATTCTTTGTACCATATGTAGCAATAACCTTTTCATCATTAATCTGTGCACATGAAAAGATTGAGATAGCCAGGAAGGCTAATAGTATTTTTTTCATAAAGATTCCTCCAGATAAAAATTCATTCTATAATCATAATACAAGAAATAGAAATAATCAAATTTTTAATTAAATTATGATTATTTAATTCTCATTTACTCAAAAAAGTTGAAATTTTTTAAATATTAAACTAAAATATTAAAATCAATGGAGAGATGCCCGAGTTGGCCGAAGGGGGCACCCTGCTAAGGTGTTGTACCTTAACAAGGTACCGCGGGTTCGAATCCCGCTCTCTCCGTTTTTCATAATTTTTTATGTAGATGTATTCCGCTGTAAGATAGTTGAAAATCATTTCTTTCTAAGTTTTTTATAAGTGTTTGGTTTTCGCTTGAGACCCACATTTCAATAATGATAGAATCAAAGCATCTTTCTTTTATGTCTGTTAAAAAAGCTGAAATTATGCTTTCTTTTTCTTTTATATCATCTGTAATAGACATTATGTCTAATATTTTTATTACCTTTTCTTCTCTTGATATTGAGAGTCTTGAGATTTCATCATATTGATATGTTAAAACTCCTATTATCTTTTTTTCTTTTTTAAGGGAGAGGGCTTTAATTTTTCCTTTTATTATGTTTGTGATAAGATTATTGAATAAATATTCTTTTATTAAATCTCTATTTAGGTTTTTATCTTTAAGTAGAGAAAATGGTCTATCAAAATCAAAAAAAAATTTATTTAAAATTTTTGGATTTTCGAGAGGCTCTATCTTTTCTGAGATTTTTCCATTACTTTTTTCATTAATAAAATGCCTGAAAATATGCCACCCCATTTGAAAATTAAATCCACAATTTTCATAGCTTCTTATAGCTGGAATATTATATATATCTGTGCTTACTGTAACGAGAGTTACTCCATATTTTTTTAACATGTTAAGCCCATTTTCGATAAGTATTTTTGAGTATCCTTTGTTTCGGAATTCTTTTTTAACTACAAGTAGTGTTATATTTCCTATTTTTTTATTTATTATATGTGAGATTGTAGGATTGAGAGTAATTGTTATAAAACCTATTATTTTTTCACTTTCTTTAACATATAGAGTAATTGAATATGATGAAGATAAGAGTTTCTCTGCAAAAATTGGGTTTATTTTTCTATCATTTGCAAGATTAATAAAGTCGTAATCAAATGTGAATGGTGAAGATTCAAATTCTTTACATAAATTTAATATTTCATTTAATTCTTTTTTAGAAGCGAGTTTTATTTCCATTTAGTTATTTTACTTTTTTTTTGAAAAAAGTCAAATTCTTTTTTTGTAAAAAATTTTTATTTATGTTAAAATAAATTTAGATTTAAAAGTGGGGTATTATCTTGAATATATTAATGGCAGCTTCGGAATGCTCTCCTTTTGCCAAAACAGGAGGGCTTGCTGATGTAGTTGGTTCTCTTCCGATTTATTTAGCCAGGATGGGGCATGATGTTCGCATTGTAATGCCCAAGTATAGTTTCATTAATTTCAAGGGATATGAACTTAAAAAGGAAATTCCTGCATTAAGTGTCTGGATGGGAAATAAAGAAGAATGGACATGTGTTTATTCGACGGAAATTAAGGGAGTTAAAATATATTTCGTAGAATTTAATCTTTATTTTGATAGAAGTGGTATATATCATGATAGTGCTTTTCATGATTATGAAGATAATCCAAAAAGATTTGCCTTTTTGTGTAGAGCTTCCCTTGAGATTTGCAAGGCTTTAAACTTTAAACCAGATATCATTCATTCTCATGACTGGCAGACAGCCTTGCTTTCTGCTTATGTAAAAGTCTGGCACTGGAATGATCCTTTTTTCTATAAAAGTGTTACCATGCTTACAATACATAATATAGCCTATCAGGGGATTTATCCAAAGCATCATTATCCATATCTTGGATTTGGTGAAGAGTTTTTTACTTCAGATATATTTGAGTGTTATGGTGCTATAAATTTTCTTAAAGCTGGAATTTTCTTTTCTGACTATGTCACTACAGTGAGTCCAAAATATTGTCAGGAGACAAAAGAACCATTTGGTGGATTTGGTTTAGCTCCATACCTTAATGCAAAAGGTGGAAAATATATAGGTATTCTTAATGGTGTTGATTATGATGTATGGGATCCAGCTAGAGATCCATTTCTTCCAGCTAATTATTCTGTAGAGGATTTAAAGGGAAAAGCTATTTGTAAAAAGGAACTTCAAAAGAGAATGGGACTTGAACAGAATAAGGATGTACCAGTAATAGGAATAGTTAGCAGATTTGTTGAGCAAAAAGGTTTACATTTGCTTGTTGAGTGTCTTGATGAAATAATGAGGAATATGGTAGTTCAGTTTGTAATACTTGGTGCAGGGGATAAAAGGCTTGAGTCATTCTTTTATTATATACCTTCGAGATACCCCGGAAGAATAGGAAGTTATATAGGGTATAATGAGGAATTAGCTCATTTAATTGAAGCAGGAAGTGATTTTTTCCTTATGCCGTCTCTTTATGAACCATGTGGGCTAAATCAGATATATTCAATGAAATATGGCACATTGCCTATTGTTAGAGCTGTTGGCGGACTTGATGATACGGTTGAAAATTATGATGAAGCTACTGGAAATGGCACTGGTTTTAAGTTTTATGAAGCAAGTGCACATGCTATATATTATACAGTGGGGTGGGCTATAAGTACATATTTTGATAGAAAAAAGCATATGAAGAAGTTAATAAAAAATGCAATGTTAAAGGATTTTTCATGGGAAAAAAGTGCAAAAATGTATGAAGATTTATATATTAATGCTATTAAACTTAAATATGGTGAATGATGTATGGATGAACTTAAGGTTAGTATTTCCGGTATAAGAGGTATATGGGGTAAGTCTTTAACCATAAAAGTCTTAACTGAATATCTAAACGCATTTGGAATTTATTTAAAAAAGAGAAATGCAAAGAAGATTCTGATAGTAAGGGATGGTAGAAATACTGGAGATATTATTGTTAATCTTTCTGTAGCAATAATGAATGCTCTTGGTATTGATGTTTATTACGGCGGAATTTCTCCTACTCCTACTTTGCTACTTGGTGTTCGAGAGCTGGGGTTTGATGGTGGGATAATTATAACAGCATCTCATAATCCAGAAGAATGGAATGCTTTAAAGTTTGTGAAAAGAGATGGCACTTTTACATTGCAATCTGATATTGATGAGATTAATTCCTATCTTTCATGTTCGTTTGATGTTGTTGATTATAAAAACGTAGGTAAATTTTATAATACTGATTCCGTTAACGAGTTACATATTAATAAGATTATTAAAAATATTGATGTTGATAGAGTTAAGAAGAGAAGGTTTAGAATTGTTTTAGATCCGGTGAATAGTGCTGGAAGTATTATAACAAGGAGATTGCTGGAGTTATTAAATTGCGAGGTTGATGTAATAAATGGAGAAGTAAATGGCTTTTTTTCGAGGAAGCCAGAGCCAAAACCAGAAAACCTTAAAGATATAGCGAGTAGAGTTAAATCAATCAAAGCAGATGTTGGGTTCGCTCAGGATCCAGATGCAGATAGGCTTGTAGTAGTAGATGAGCGTGGTGAGGTACTGAGTGAAGAACTTACGCTTGCGATGGTAGTAAAACATATACTTTCTAAAAATAAAGGAAATGTAGTAGTAAATCTTTCTACATCTATGATGTGTGATATTATTGCTGAGTCTTATGGTTGTAAATGTTATAGAACAAAAGTTGGTGAAGCAAATGTTGTTGATGGGATTCTTAGATATAATGCAATTATAGGTGGGGAAGGTAACGGTGGAGTTATATATCCGACAATAAATCTTGCAAGAGATAGTCTTACAGGAATAGCTTTAATTCTTGAAATGCTTGCTGTGAATGATAAAAAGGTTTCAGAAATTAAAAGACAAATTCCAGAGTTAATTATTAAGAAGGAAACTCTTTCAAAGAATTGGAAAATAGTTTATAATAAACTTGAAAAATATTTTAAGGAAAATTTTGTAGAGATAAATACAGAAGATGGTTTATGGGGAAAATTTAAGGATAAAAAAGGCTGGATACATTTGAGGCCATCAAATACTGAACCAATAATAAGAATTATTGGTGAAAGTGAGGATGAGAATATTCTTGAAGTTAGTTTTTCCTCTATTAGAAAAATTTTGGAAGAATAGGAGGCTTATTATGTCAAATTTAGTGCCATTAAAAGAAGCAGATTTTGAAAAAGAGGTTGTGAATTCAAGTTTACCAGTATTATTGGATTTCTGGGCAGAGTGGTGTCCTCCATGTAGAATGATAGCACCTCTTCTTGAACAACTGGCAGATGAATATAAAGATAAAGCTAAGATAATGAAAGTTAATGTGGATGATGAACCTGATTTAGCAACAAGATTTGGTATTACAAATATACCTACGCTTTTATTTTTTAAAAATGGAAGTCCATATGAAAAGATTGTAGGTGCAGTACCAAAACAGAAGATTAAAGATATTCTTGATAGTATGTTATAAGGGAATTAAATGGAAGAGGTTATTGTAAGAAATGCAAAATTAATTGATGCTTCATTTATTGAATCTTTAATTAATTCTTATGCTATAAAAGGTTTAATGCTTCCAAGAAAACGAGAGGATATAATTCAGAATATCAGAAATTATATAGTAGCTGAATTAAATCAAGAAATAGTTGGATGTGCTTCTCTTTCTTTTTTCAATGAAGAACTAGCAGAGGTTCGTTCGCTTGCTGTGAGAGATGATTTAAGAGGTAGGGGAATAGGGAAAAAGTTAGTTTTAGAAGCAGAAAAAATCCTTAAAGAAGAAGGTGTTAAGAAAGTTTTTGTTCTAACTTATCAGGTAGAATTTTTTAAAAAGTTGGGATATAAAATAGTTGAGAAGACTATATTTCCTCAGAAAATCTGGAGGGATTGTATGTCTTGTTCAAAAATAATGAATTGTGATGAAGTGGCAATGGATAAAGATATATAATTTTTTGCTATAATTTTCTTAAGAGGGAGGATTGGAAAATGAAGTTTGGTTATTTTGATAATGAAAATAGGGAGTATGTGATAACAAGACCTGATACTCCAAAACCATGGGTAAACTACTTGGGAACGGTAGAATATGGAGCTATTATTACAAATAATGCTGGTGGATATAGCTTCGTAAAATCTGGGGCAAATGGTAGATTGATAAGAGATAGGTTTAATGCCGTTCTTGGAACTTTGCCGGGTAGATATATTTATTTAAGGGATATGGAGAATGGTGACTACTGGTCTAATAGCTGGATGCCAGTGAAAAAGGACCTTTCTAAGTATGAGTCTATTTGTAGACATGGTATAGCTTATACCATCATTTCTTCAAAATACGATGGAATTGAGACTGAAACAAAATATTATGTTCCTTTAAATGAGCATTATGAAGTATGGGCTATAAAGGTAAAAAACAATTCAAATAAAAAGAGAAAGTTATCACTTTTCAATTATGTTGAACTCACAAATGAATCTAATGAAAATCAGGATCTCGTGAATTTACAATATACATTGTTCATTACAAGAACTTATTATAAAGATAATCTTATGATTCAGACTATAAATGAGAATGCTCAGAATATTGGAGAAAAGATTAAACTTGATCCTGGGCTTGGTGGGAAGAGAGAAAATAGGTTTTTAGCTGTTGTTGGTGAAAAGGTTGTTTCTTATGATGGAGAAAGAGAAAAGTTTATAGGAGATTATAGAACATATTCTGATCCAATCGCAGTAGTAAATGGAAAGTGTAGTAATTCTTTAAACTATGGTGGAAACAGTTGTAATGCAATGCAAGTAATGATCGAATTGGAAAAAGGAGAAGAAAAAGAGATCGTTTATTTGTTTGGTCGTGGGAATGAATTTTTTGCTCGAAAAATAATGAAAAAATATGAAAATGTAGATCAGGTATATAAAGATTTAGAAGAACTAAAAAAATACTGGCATTCAAAACTTGATAATTTTAAGGTTAAAACTCCATCGGAAGAATTTGATACTATGGTTAATATCTGGAATGCATATCAATGTTTTATAACATTTTTCTGGTCAAGGGCTGCTTCACTCTTTTATATAGGTTTAAGAAATGGGCTTGGTTATAGAGATACTGTTCAGGATATACAGGGAATAATGCATCTTGATAGTGAATCAGCCGGTGAAAGGTTGAGATATATGTTAGCCGGGCAGGTTTCAAATGGAGCCGGGCTTCCTCTTGTGCTTTTTGATCATAAGCCTAATAGTGGTTTATCCCTTGATAATCAAGATTATGTTAAACAGACTGGTTATACAGAATACAGGTGCGATGATGCTTTATGGCTTTTCCCAACAGTTCAGCAATATATAAAAGAAACGGGTAATATCAATTTTCTCAATGAAGTTATTCCTTATAGTGATAAAGGTAGTGATAGTGTTTATGAACATTTGAGAAAAGCTTTACTTTTTAGTCTTGAAAGACTTGGTAAACATGGGCTGGTTTTAGGTCTTGATGCTGACTGGAATGATTGTTTGAGGTTAGGGGAAGAAGGTGAAAGTGTTTTTGCTTCATTACAGTTGTATTTAGGTTTAAAAATTTTTAAAGAGTTTGCGGAAAAACTTGGAAAGAAAGATGATGTTAACTGGGCGGAAGGGGAAATCAAAAAATTAGATATAAGTTTGAGAAAATATGCACTTGAAGAAGATAGGCTTGTTAGAGGATTTAATGGAGATGAGGTTATTGGTTCAAGAAAAAACAAAGAAGCATCTATGTGGTTAAATCCGCAAAGTTGGGCAGTGTTAAGTGGTTTTCTTAATGGTAAAGAAGCAGAAAAAGTTATGGATAGTGTTGAGAAGTACTTAAATACTCCTTATGGAGCAATGATTTGTTATCCACCTTTCTTAGAATATGGTTTTCCTGTTGCAAGGATGATTCTGTTTTTACCTGGGCTTAAAGAAAATGCTGCAATATTTTCTCAAACACAGGGCTGGCTTATAAGGGCAGAGACAATTTTAGGGGATGGAAATAAGGCATTTATGTATTATCAGGAAAACAATCCGGCAATGATGAATGAAAAGGCAGAAATTAGAATGAGTGAACCTTATGTTCATTGTCAGTTTACTGATGGTAAGGATAGTCCATTTCATGGTAGAGCGAATGTTCACTGGTTAACTGGAACTGCATCAACTGTTCAAGTAGCTGCAGTAGAAGGGATAATTGGAATTCAACCAGATTATGATGGATTAAAAATTGATCCATGTATTCCATCAGAATGGAAAGAATTTTATGTTGAAAGAATTTTCAGAGGTAAGAAGTTATCTATTACAGTCAAAAATCCAGATGGTATTCAGAAAGGGGTAAAGAAAATAATCATAAATGGCAATGAATTAAATGGAAATTTTATTTCAGAAAATGAAATGAAAGATAAAAATGAAATAGTAGTTATAATGGGAAGATGATAAAAAAAGAAGAAATTTTTATTACTACTTCTGATGGTGTGAATTTGCATTGTTTGAGGTGGTATGGTGACTTTGATCCAGAGGCTATTATTCATATTTCTCATGGAATGATGGAGTATATAGAGAGATATGATGATTTTGCGAATTTTTTAGTCAATCATGGATATTTTGTTTATGCACATTCTCATAGAGGGCATGGGAAAACAGTTTCTAACGTTGAAGAAGTTGGTATAGTAGATAATGGAGTTGACTTTAAAAGAAACATTCTGGATTTAAAGGAAGTTAATGATTATATAAAAAGTCAAAACAAAGATAAGCCCGTTTATCTGTTAGGACATAGTTTTGGTTCGTTTCTTTCTATAGGTTTTGCGATAGAGTTTTCTCACTTGATAAACGGGCTTATTCTATCTGGGACATCTGGCAGAATGATTTTATCAAGTTTTTTTGGCTATTTTCTATCAATTTTGTTTAAAATTTTTAGAAGTGGTAAGAAAAGGGGCAAATTTTTAACTCATCTAATTTTTAGCTCTTATAATGCTGAGTTTAGACCAAATAGGACAAAAGCTGATTGGTTGTGTTCAAATGAAAAGGAAGTGGATAAGTATCTTACTGATCCATATTGCGGTAAAATATGTTCAATAAATTTTTTTATAAATCTATTCTCTTTATTTTTGTTTATTTATAATAAAAATAATTTGAAAAGGATAAGAAAGGATCTTCCAATTCTTATAATTAAAGGGGAAAAGGATCCAGTAGGCAAAAATCTTTCTTCTCTTCTTAAAGAATTCGTTGATAATGGGCATAATTCAATAGATATAAGAATTTATGAAAATTTCAGGCATGAGTGTCTGAATGAAATTCATAAAGAAAAGGTTTATAATGATATTTTAAAATGGTTGGAAGATAGGTTATGAAGATATTTTCGAGTTCAAAAATAAATTTATTTCTTGACATTGTAGGTTTTGATGTTTGTAGTGGTTACCACTACATAGATAGTATATTTCAGGAAATAAGTTTGTATGATGAAATTTATGTTGAAAAAAACAATAGTGATAAAGTTGAATTTGTAAATATAGCTGAAATAGGAGATAATTCGACTGTACATAAGGCTTTAAAACTATGTAAGGAACATTTCTGTATAAAGGATAATTTTTATATTAAAGTAAAAAAGAATGTACCGGTTGGTGCTGGTCTTGGTGGCGGAAGTTCTAATGCAGCTTTTTTACTTAAATATTTTATGAAAGAGTATAACCTTCCTTTTGAAGACATATTAAATATTGCCCGAAAAATAGGAAGCGATGTTCCTTTTTTCTTATATGGCGGCTTATGTAGAGTGAGAGGAAAGGGAGAATTGATTGAAAAACTTCAAATAAAACTTAAAGATATGTTTTTTTTAATAATTTATCCTGATATTTTTGTTAAGACCGCATGGGCATATTCTTTAATAAAAGATAAAGAAAAGTCTTTTGAAATACCTGAATTGAAAAATATTTCCCACATAACTATTGATTTTCTTGAAAAAATATTGTATAATAAATTTCAAAATTTTGTCTTTGAGGCTTTGCCAGATTTGAAAAGAATATACGAAAGTTTAAAGGTAAGCCTTCGAAGTAATATTTTATTTATGAGTGGAAGTGGTTCTTCTCTTGTAGCTGTATATGATAATGAAGAATTAGCAAGAGAAGACCGTTTGATTGTTAAAGAAAGGTTTGGTTTTTTTGCAGAAGTTGTTTATCCGGTTGAAGGATGAACGGTATGTGGGCTTTTTTGAGGAGAACTTTGTTTTCCTCCTGAAAAGTGTGAGTATTTAACTAATATGTACTATAAAAATTAAATCAGTTAAAAGGGACGAAAGGTAATTGGTTTTAATTAGCGAGCTTAATTTTTTTCAGGAGGATAAACTTTATGGAAATTACTGACATCAGAATTAAGAAAGTTCAAGGTGAAAACAAGCTTAAGGCTTATGCTTCTGTTACTTTCGATAACAGCTTTGTTATTCATAACATTAAGGTTATTGAAGGTAATAATGGGCCTTTTATAGCAATGCCATCGCGCAAAACAAAAAATGGAGAATTAAAGGATATTGCACATCCTATTAATTCTCAATTTAGAGAAAAGATGCAGAGTGCGATCTTAGAGGCTTATCAGTCAGAATAGAGTTTTTTTCTATTTTTTTGCTGAGTTGAGCTTTTTGTTTTCTATTTTTTTTGTTTGGGGTGTCGCCAAGTGGTAAGGCAGCGGGTTTTGGTCCCGCCATTCGAGGGTTCGAATCCTTCCACCCCAGTTGCTGTTTTAATTCTTATTTTTGGAGTAGTAGGTGCCAGTTAGTAATATATGTTTGATTAGTGGTAGATCAAATCCAGTTCTGGCAAAAAAGATAGCAGATTATATTGGAATTAATATTACTGATATACTTATTACAGAATTTCAGGATGGTGAAATATTTGTAAGAATCCAGGAGAATGTCAGAGGGAAGGATGTTTTTGTAGTTCAATCTACGTGTAATCCTGGATATAAACATTTAATGGAGCTTCTGATAATTGTAGATGCTTTAAGAAGGGCTTCTGCTGATAGAATAACAGCTGTAATACCTTATTTTGGTTATGCAAGGCAGGATAGAAAAGCAGAACCAAGGGTTCCAATTACTGCAAAGCTGGTTGCTAACCTCCTTACTGTGGCTGGAGTTGATAGAGTTTTGACTATGGACTTGCATGCAGCACAAATTCAGGGTTTTTTTGATATACCAGTGGATCATTTATATGCTATACCGGTATTTTTAAATACCTTGAAGGGAATTAATCCAGATGAATATATTGTAGTTTCTCCAGATACCGGAGGAGTGGAAAGATCAAGATATTTTGCCAAACAGATAGGTGTAGGAATTGCGATTCTTGATAAGAGACGGGAGAAAAAGAATGAGGCGGAAATAGTTCATCTGATTGGCAATGTAGAAGGAAAGAAGGCTTTAGTTATAGATGATATGATTGATACGGCAGGTACAATCTGTCAGGCAGCAAAGATAATAAAAGAACATGGTTCAAAAGAGGTTTATGTTTACTCTTCACATGGTGTTTTTTCTGGAAGTGCTGCGGAAAGGCTTGCGAATTCTGTTATTGATAAGCTTTATGTTACTGATAGTATTATGATTTCGGAAGAAAAGAAAAAGATAATAGGTAGTAAACTTGAAATACTTTCTGTAAATGAAATTTTTGGTCAGGCTATAGAGAGAATACATTTAAATCATTCAGTTAGTTCCCTTTTTGTGTGGGAAAAAAAGGTTTAAGGGAGGAAAAAATGGCAAAAAAAGAGTTAACTTTAAATGGTGTGTTAAGAAAAGAAGTTGGTAAATCTGTTTGTATGAAGTTGAGAGAAAGTGGTTTACTTCCTGCAGTTGTTTATGGACCAGATATAAAGGAAAATATATATTTTTCCTTAAATTATAATGAATTTGAAAAGGTTTTAAAAGAAGTTGGGAAACACCATGTGTTTAATCTCTCAATTGAAAAGAAGAATTATAAGGTGATAGTTAAAGACTTTAAGATTCATCCAGTATCAAGAAAGTTTCTTCATGTTGATTTTTATGCTATTTCTGCTAAGAAGCCTTTTGTTACTGAGGTACCAGTTAATTATACTGGCACTCCAGTAGGTGTTAAAGAAGGAGGAAGTCTCTACATTTTTACTAAAAAATTAAAGATTTTTGTTACACCGGAGAAACTTCCAGATTCTATTAATGTTGATATTTCGAGTTTAAAGATTGGGCAATATTTGATAGTAAGAGATTTACCAAAAGATGATTATAAGATTTTAAATTATGAAGGTACTACTTTAGTGGAAGTTAAGTAAATTTTTCCACTGGAGGTATTAAATTGAAACTGGTTGTAGGATTGGGTAACCCTGGAGAAGCTTACGAAGGTACAAGGCATAATTTAGGTTTTATGGTTCTTGATAGGCTGGCTGAAAGATATGGTACAGCTGTAGATGTTAAGAAAAAAAAGTCTATGGTTGGTCGTTTTAAGATTGGGAAAGAAAGGGTGATGCTTTTAAAACCTCAGACATTTGTTAATTTGAGTGGTGAAGCTGTCCTTTATATGGCAAGTTTTCTCAGGGTTATGCCAGAGAATATTATAGCTGTCTGTGATGATGTTAATTTACCTTTGGGTAAGTTAAGAATTAGACGTTATGGTTCAAGTGGTGGGCATAATGGAGTAAAATCACTCATTCAGTTTTTGAGGTCTGATAATTTTCCAAGAGTAAGGATAGGTGTGGGGGCTCCTAAAGAAGGCGAATCTCTTGAAGATTTCGTGCTTGGCAAGTTTACTCCTGAAGAACTGGAGGTTTTAACACCTTCTATTGAAAAGGCGTGTGATGCTATTGAGCTTATTATACAGGGTGAAATTGATAAAGCAATGAATCTTTATAATGAGTGATTTTATTAATAAAAATTTTTTAAATGAAAAATTGTTTTCTTCTTTATTTGAAACCATAAGTAAGTTTGATCTTCTTAACAAAAATGATAGAGTTCTTATTGGCTTGTCCGGTGGGGCTGATTCTGTGTTTTTGACCTATCTTATTTGCTATTTAAGAGATATTTTTTCTCTTGACATAGCTACCTGTCACATTAATCATAATCTTAGAAAAGAAGAGAGTTTGAGGGATGAGGATTTTTGTCGTAGTTTTTCAAAAAGATTAAACATTCCTTTTTATTCTTTTAATTTTGATGTTTCTTCTATTGCAAAAAAAGAAAAGATGACAATAGAAGAAGCAGCAAGATATGTAAGATATAATGCTTTTTTATCTCTATGTAATGAAAAAGGATTTAATAAAATTGCTGTAGCACATAACCTTGATGACCTTGTAGAAACATTATTTTATAGAATATTAAAAGGAACGGGGGTGAGTGGATTAATTTCTATTCCTATTAAGAAAAATCTGGAGAATGTTTGTATTATTAGACCATTATTATTTGTTAAAAAGGATGAGATTCTTAAAAATCTTAATGATAATAAAATTGAATTTGTTTTTGACTCTTCAAATAATGATAATAGCTTTTTGAGGAATTTTATTAGAAATAAGGTATTGACGTTAATTGATAGTCGATTCTTTTCATATAAGGATAAAATCAGGGATTTATATCTTATTCTATGGGAAGAGGAAAGATATTGGGGAGATATTTTACTTTCTTATGAAAATTACATTAAAAGAGAAAAGGATAGAATTATTATTGATAAAAGTTTTTTTAAAAATGACATAGTTATAAAGAGAAGACTGATCAGAAAAGTTATTAATGAGATTGATAGAAATTTATTTTTGCCATTAAGAATTGTGGATGGGTTGTTATTTCCAGATGAGAAGGGTTTAAAAATTCTATATAAATCAAAGAAAATAGTTATATACTCAGAATATGGCAATCTTTGTTTTAAAAAGCAAATTGAAGATTATGGGAATGATATTTTATTTTTTATTGATAAGAATTCTTCTTTTGAAGTTTCTGGATTTAGGTTTAAATTTGATTTTAGGGATAAAAATGAATATAATAATTTTATAAGCAATAATGAAAGAATCTTTTTTTCGTTTAGTTCAGGTAAACTTATTTTTAGAAGAATGAAAAAAGGTGATAGAATTTTTCTCTCTAAGGATAAAAGTAAAAAACTTAGCGATATTTTTATAGATTCAAAAATTAATAGGCTTGATAGGAGAAAGGCTTTTGTTCTGGTTGATGAGATGGATGATGTTATACTTGTTATTATTCCTCTTGTTTTTACAAGAGTTTCTTTTAAGTATTATGTTAATGAAGAAACAGAAAAGATTGGAATAGTTTATGTTGAGAAATGTTAGTTATTTTATTTTCTTTTTTATCTTACTTTCTTGTGGTTCTACATATAAAAAGAATCCCGAAAGAATAATTTATACAAATGAAGTTGTAGAAATAATTGGAAAAGATGCAGGTTTACCAGAATATGTGAAAAATATAACTCTATATATTTCAAATTCAATAGGTTTTGAAAGGGAATTTTATCTTAACTTTGATAAGAGAATCAATTACTACATTGAATCATATGGCATAAAAATCGGAAAAAATTTAGAAGACGCTGGATTATTAAATATTTCTATAGATAGATTGATTACAAACGAAATGATTATAAATACAAATTTTTACAATATTTTATACGCACTTGAACTTTCTTTTTCTCTCTATGAGAATAAGACAAAAGTTTTGCAGAAAGATAAGAAAATAAAAGAATATGTTTTAGTCTTTGATACGAATAGATATAATGATGAGTATGTGCTGTCTTATCTTGCTGATCTTTCTGCAAAACATATTGCACAGTGTGTCAAATTTGGGTGGCAGGAAGATTTTTCAAAAACAGCTGACAAAATAATTATACTTGGAGGTTTGGTTGAAACAAATAATATTACTAACAGGAGAAAATGAGATTCTTAAAAATGAGTATCTGGCAAATATATGTAAAAAATTTAGAAAAGAAGATATTTTTACAATTTATCTGGATGAGATTGAATTAGAAAATTTGTTTTCAGAGCTTGAGGCAGGTGAGATTTTTTCTAATAGCAGGGTTTTTGTTTTTAAGAATTTTGATATGATTATTGAGAGTAAAAAAAAGCAAATAAAATCAAAAATTGAAGAAATATTCAATAATAATTCTAATGATTATTTTATAATTTTAACAAAAGATAAAATTTTTGATATATCTGATAAAATCGATGTTATAGAATTTAAGAAGTATTATAAAGAGGATATGATAAAATATGTAATTTCTAAACTTGGAGAACATAAAATAAGTTATGAAGATGGTGTTGTTGAATATATTGTTGATTTATCCTGTGAGAATATAGATATTATTGTAAGAATGATAGAAATAATAAAAAACTATTCAGGAAATAATTTTAAACTTACTTTTCAAATAATAGATAGTCTATTTGAAAGGGAGAATGGTTCTAACATATTTGATTTTATAGAGGGAATTTTTACAAAGAATATTAAAAAGGCTTTAATTTCTTTAAATGATCTGAGGGAGAGAGGTGAGTCATTAAGTTCCATTAACTATATGTTAAATAGAACTGCAAAACTGATGTGGGCTTATTTTTCAGACCCAAAAAATATAAATGTCAAGCCTTATGAAAGGGAAAAACTTAAATCATACTCTTCTAAAATTAATATGAGGCATGTTAGTAAAGTTTTTGAGCTTATTGCTAAATTAGAAGTTAAGTCTAAAAGTATAGACAAAGATTTATCTTTCCTTGAGATTGAAAAATTTATTCTAAGTATGTGATTTTGAAAAAGAGATATAGTTTATTGGTCTTTCTTTACTCATTTTATTAAAGAAAAGTGTGGGGAAATTATCATAAATATTAACTTCGATAGGATTTTTAAAATCACTTTTTAATTCTTTAAAACTTAAAAGTAGCTTTAATACTTCATTAGCATATTCTCTCACATCGCTTGCAAAAAATATTTTACCCTGAGGTTTTAAAACCCTAATCAGCTGAATTAAAAAAGATGGTTTAAAAATTCTATTTTTCCACTGTTTTTTTTTCAACCATGGATCTGGAAAGAGAATGTTTGCTTCATCAACACTATTTTCTTTAAAAAACATTTTTAAAATAAATTCTCCATCTCCCTGAATTACTCTATAGTTTGGTATATTTCTTTTTGCAAGTCTTTCAGATGTTTTAAATACTCTTTTTCTTGAAATTTCAATACCAACAAAAAGAGTTTCTTTGTCATTTTTTGTTCTTTCGATTAAATAATCTCCGTGTCCGCAGCCAATGTCAAGCACAATTTTATTTGCTTTAGATAGTTCAAGAATATCTGCTTCTTTTTTAAAACTTAATTCGTTTTTTATGAAAGGGAAAGTATTTTTCTCCATATGTTAATACTCTATGATCTTTGGTACTACTATACAGCCATTTTTAAAATCCGGAGCATTCTTTTCTATTTCTTCATTTGGCATGGATTGTTTAACAATATCTTCCCTCATTACATTCTTGTTTTCAATAGGATAGACCATTGGTTCAACATTTGTGGTATTAAGTTCACTTATCTTTTCAACAAAACCAACAATTTTATTGAACTGTTCAGCAAAATTTTGAAGTTCATTTTCTTCAAATTCAAGTTTAGCCAATGTTGCAACCTTTTTTACATCTTCTATATTCATATGCGACATTTTAACCTCTTTTATTATCATATCATATTTTTTATGAAATTTCAAGAATTAAAATTCTATTTTAAATCCTCCTAAAATCATAAAACCAAAATCTTTTTCTGCAACCTTTTCAAGTTTATTATTTTTTACAATGTATCTATAGTTATATACATTTTCGTTATTGTAAATATTTATAAATGATAGATAAGAAGTTGATTCAAATTTTAATCCAAAAAGTTTTAGAAAATCAAAAATACTTCCCGGTATATTAATTTTAAAGTCTAATTTGTGATATAATGGAGTATATTCACTATTGTATTTGCCCTCCTGGTAATAATATGTGGTTCCAACTGATGGAATTTCTTGAGAAATAAAGTTTGTAATTGGAGTATAAGGTGCTCCACTCATTAATTTGAAGTCAAAAACAAAACTCCAGTTATAAAGCCAGTCTATCCATTTGTTATCAAATTTTAGCTTATTAATGAGTTCAAGATTTATTGAAAGAGTATGTTCTCTTAAGAAATACGGAACATACCATTCATTTAAAGGAATAGCGGATGGAAAAGCTGGATCAATAGGTCCTAAATTTGTAACCTTTTCTAGTCCGTGAACATAAGTATAACTTATCCAGCCATTCCAGAAATCAGAATTATTTTTCTTTTTCTGGAGGTATAAGGCCCCACCATAGGATTCTCTTAAACCATCATTATTAAAATGTTTAACTGTATCATTGAATATAAGATCGTAGTAATACTTGTAAAATAATTCTAACCTTACCAAGAAAGGGCTTTTATCAAATTCTGTCCCTAAAAGTGCATGATATACCTTTTCAGATTGTAAATTTGTATTCCCATATTTTTCATCAAGGTAATAAAAACTAAATGGAAAGCGGTTGTATCTCCCTCCTCTTATGTATATAGAGTAGTTATCAGAAACTTCCCATTTTAATCCAGCAGATGGATTTAAAATTGTTTCACCTGTTTTTTGAAAATATTCATATTTTAGACCAATCTCCAATATAAAAGATTTAACAAATTCCCAGTTGTCCATTATATATCCCATATAATATTGCATGAATTTATTAGAAATTTCATTTTCATAAGAGTAGTTATTTGTCCAGTTACCACTTGAATCAAGGGAATAAAACTTAGTGCATTCTCTGTTATACAATAAATTAAGAAATATACTGGTTACACCCATTTGAATTTTATGGTTTTCTAAGGAGTTAATATATAAATTTATAAGGGGTTGAAAATTGATAATTTTGGCATCAAATTCAGATAAACCTATCGGACCGGCGGTAAATTTACCTGTTGGTTGATTATAGGTAAAGCCAAAGGTTATATCAAATGAATCTTTTTCGTTTATTCTTCTATCATACCTTGTTCCAAAGATCACAGATGGTATGTAGTAAGTAAACTCTGAATTGTACATAGAATCATTTACTTCATCAAGTTTTAATTTCATTCCTTCTTCACTTGCGTAAATAAAAAATGAAAATTTATCGTCAATAGTAGGTGTGAAGGTTAATTTTAAAATTCCATCAGTTATGTATGGGAATTTATATCCTTCGCTTATTTTCATAAATAGTGGTGCCAAAAAATCGTAATAGGTTCTTCTAATGTTGAAATAAAATGTAACTTTTTTACCTATAGGACCATCAAGTCCGACTTCAGATGTTGCAGATGAGATGTCAAAAAACCCGGATAGTTTTTCTTTGTTTCCTTCTTTAATTTTTATATTTAAAATACCCGAAAGTCCCTGTGCGAAAAAGGCTGGATAGCCAGCTGTATAAAGTTCTATATAGTCAATCCAGTTCGGGTTAAACATACTTACAGTTCCGCCCCATTTATAGGGATTCAGTAACACTACACCGTCTATTAATGCAATGTTTTCATAATAATCTCCTCCCTGTATAAACATTCTGGCATCAAACATATTTCCGCTTGTCCCAATACCCGGCATTGATTGAACAATTTTGATAGCGTCATTTACGAATAGCTGTGGTGAGTTTTTAATCTCTTCACCTGTTATTTTTTTAGCTGAAGGAACCTTTCCCTTTTCTCTTTTTTCTTCAACTGTTATTTCGCCTATTGATAAACTTATTCTCTTTAGATTAGCTCTTATTTCTAAATCCTTGTCATTAATAATAATTTCTTTTGTAAATTTTTCATAACCAGGTAATACTATCACGATGGTATATTTGCCATTAGTCAAATTAGAAAATGTTACGATTCCATTTTCTCCAGTTCTTTCCTGCCATTTTTCTTCTAAGATGACCACAAGAGCATCCTGAACGGGATTGTTTTTGTCCATTACTGTTATCTTTAGATTTGTAGCATTAAGATAACTTACACATAAAATACATACTAAAACGATTAAAAATCTCTTTATCATTTTGTCTCCTTATATTAAAAGTTAACACTACATATTACATTTTTCAAATAAACCAGAGATAAATTTTAGCAAGTCTTATATTTTGATTTAAGTGTTAAAAATGTTGAATTTATTTTAAAAAGTTAAAAGTTGAAAGTATCTCAGTTGAAAGTTGAAAGTTATAAAGTTCATAAAGTTTGGTTTAAGTGAAAGTTTTATCTTTTACCCTTCTTTATTGCTTAACTTGTGGTAAATGAATTAAACTTTTAGGATAGGGCTTTTTGTTTAAATTGTAGTTATTTTGTAGAAATCCGTGATAATCTGTGTTATCTGTGTTTATCCGTGAGATGTTGGGGTATAACATATATACTATAGGTTTAGAATAATCTTTTGGTTTAAGCAAGGCAGGGTGGTTAAACCCCCATATTGCACGGATTTTCAGGGATTAGACAGATTGATGCGGATGGATATCAGTTATAAAGAGAGTTGAAAGTTATAAAGGTATGTTTAACAAACTATTCCTCCACCGTTGGATTTTTCAAGTCTAACCCTTGAAAAATACACAAGGTGGCGGCGTTTTTCTTTCCTTCTTTCTTTTACAGCTTCCGACAAAAGAAAGAAGATATAAATTTTAAGTCACTTTTTTACAAAAAGTGATAACTTTTAGATGAAAAGATCGTTATGTCAGAACACTTTTCTGCCCTAACATTGTAAAGCTACTGAGGAAAAATAGAATCATCAGCATATTAGTCTTGATGTAGCAAGTTTCTTTTCTCACCTCATCAAAAAACTACAATTTTTTCAAAAAGAATTGATTAATTTAACATTTAATGTTAATATAAAATAGAAATAAATATTTCTGGAGGGCATTATGAAAAGAATCCTAATTTCAATATTATTTATAGCCTCTTTTGTTTATGGAACAAATAACAAAGCAACAGTAGTGGGATATGTTGGTAAAATTGAAATAAAATCTGGAAAAAAATGGACAAGCCTCAAAATAGATAGTCAAATTGCCACAAATTCTATTATAAGAATAAAATCAAGTGGTGATTATGTAGAATTACTTTTACCTAATAATTCTATCATCAAGATAATAGGTAGTGTAGAAGGACCTATTTCAAAGTTAATCGCAAAACAGCCAAAATCTGAAAAAAAGGAAGAAAAGTTTGCAGTTGTTGAAAGAACTGGCGTTGCAGCTGTAAGAGGGGGTATAGGTAAACCTGGAGCTAAAAAAGTAGAAGAGGTTAAAAAAGCTAAAGTAAAAGGTTACAAAGGCGAATCCAGAATACTTCTTAATAATGAGTGGACAAATATTTCCTATGGTATGGAAATAGATTATACAAATAAAATATTAATAAAAGAAACAAATTCATTTATAAGACTTGAAGTTGAGGGAAATATTACAAACATTTATGGACCTCTTGAGAAAACCATAGAAGAAATACTGGGAGGTGAAAAATGAAAATTAAAAATTTGTTTTATTTAATAATACTTGCTTTCTTTGTTTCGTGTGAATGTACTATTACAACAGATGAAGCAATGCCTCTAAAAATAAGCGAAGTTGGTTCTACTTTTTATATTGATTCGTCTGCATGGATAGAGATATATAATCCTACAAATATAGCTGTTAGCCTTGCTTCTTATAAAATAAGAAGTTATGACCAAAATGTTAATGTAAAACTTTTCTCTTTACCACCTATAACAGTTTACCCGGGCTCATATGTTATCATAAGAGCAAAATCATTTGATGGACTTGTAAATAGTGAAAGAATAGCATACATTTCAGAAGGTGGAAGTTATCCTTACTGGCAGGATAGAGGTTTTGTTGAACTAATTTACTCAAATTACACAATAGATTTTGTCAGGTTTGGTTCTACAACTGTTGAACCACTCTACGATGGACTTGAGGGAAATAGTGCCTGGAGTGGTGGAAGTTGTAGTAATTTACCTTTTTCAAGTAACACTTATGGCTTTTCTCTTTCAAGAAATGCTTATCAAGATGATAGTGATAGCCCTTCTGACTTTACACTAACTATAGCAACACCCGGGGGGCCAAATGATATTACAAATACAAATGATATTGATAAAGATGGCATACCAGATTGTGCTGAGATAGCCGGTGGAACTTTTGCTGGTTTACCGCTCTATTCGTGGGGTGCAAGGACAAATCAGAAAGACATATTTATAGATGTATATTATATGGATTCGAGCGATCCGGGAGTTATACCCAGAGGAGAAGCACTGGACAAGGTTGTAGAAGCTTTTGCTAAAAAAGGTATTCGTGTTCATTTTGATGTCGGGAACTTAAATTTAAGTGGTCAGGCTACTAATAACCATAACCTTGATGGAAAGAGTCATCGTGTTCCACTTGAAATACCCATAACAGTTTATGAAGGGAATAATTTTGGGAACCTTCATAAAATAAAAGTAACATATATGGATTTAAGAAAAAAACAGATATTCCATTTTCTACTTTTTGCTTATTCTCAAGAAAATGATGGTTCAGCGGGTTCTTCTGGGATAGCTGAATGCCCGGGGAATGATTTTGTAGTTTCACTTGGTGGATGGGAATTAACGGATGCTCCAGAAAGTGAAAAGAATATTCTAATTAATTTTCAAGCAGCAACAATAATGCATGAACTTGGACACAACCTCGGCTTAAAACATGGGGGAAATATTGATGAGAATTATAAACCAAACTACTACAGTATAATGAACTATATGTATCAGCTATGGGGTTTACCAGTTATCGGCACAAATAGAGAAGGTGATAGATATTATTACTATAGATGGCAGGATGTAGGAGATACCAGTTTTTCAAATCATTACTTTGCTGGCTATTCTCCTAACAATGCACATTACGCTTTGCATAGAGGTCCGACAAATAAAAATATGGTTATAGATTATTCAGATGGTAGTGGTATTGATATAAATGAAAATTCAATAAATGAATCAACCGGGCTTGGAAGAACTGGAACTGCTGGAGTTGATTTTAATGGGGATGGAGTAATATCAGGTACTATATCAACTAATCTAAACCCAACAGAGGTAAGTAATATTAATCCTCTAAAAGACTATAATGATTGGACTAACATAAATCTATTCTTTGCGAGGACATGGTCTGGAGATATACAGGGAGCAAAACTAAAGGTTAATGAAAAGTTAATAATCCTTCCCGATCCTGTGGGAGATGATAGACAGCCAATAGTCATTGAAACATTAAAACCACCAGCATGGTTGAGAAAGAAAAAGTAGGGGTGATAGATGAAAAAATATTTATTTTTATTTTTATTCTTCTTTGGTTGTAATGGAGTTCACCTTAACATTCAGTATCCTAATAATTTTACAGAAGGAGAAATTATTTCATCAAAGTTTAAAAATGAGAAACTTGAACTTACAGTAAAGACTGATAAGGGTAGGGTGGCAGTTAATATTTCACCTTGGAAGGAAAATAAACATATAAAAATTAACTTTGATAAAATGAAGCTAAAAACATTAACAAAAATTTCTCCTGTAGGACCATCTAAGGTATTATATTTTTATGACGAAAACGAAAGATTGATATTTATAATAGCAAATAAAGTGAATAACTTTTTTAAAGCAATTGAGGGATACGATATTTCTCCGGGAACTACGATTTCAGAAAGTGAAAATTCTCAAAGACTATGGTGTGAAGTAAAGGTAAATAACATTAATCTAAAGGCTGGAGAATCAATGAAATTTACAAACCAGTTAGGAAATTATATTTTTATTCTTCTTGGTGGTTCAATAACAAATGAAAGTATAAAGAAAGAGTTTATAGCGAGTGAGGCACCTCCATTTATTGCGGATTATTTGATCATAAGTGAAGATTTCTTGACGTTCTAAAAGAAAATTTGTAAATTTAATTAGTAATATTATAAAATATGGAGGTTCTCATGAAGGTTAAGCCATTAGGAAACAAAGTATTAATCAGAGTAAAAGAAACTGAAGAAAAAACAAAAGGTGGAATTTTTATTCCTCAGACAGCTCAGGAAAAAACTCAAAGAGGAATTGTAGAAGCTGTCGGACCAGGGAAGAAAAATGAGAAGGGTGAACTTATTCCAGTAGAAGTAAAGGTTGGTGATGAAGTTATTTATGACAAATATGCTGGAACCCAGATAAAGATTGATGAGGTAGAATATCTCCTTGTCTCAAGTGATGATATTCTTGCAGTTGTAGAAGGTTAATCATGAAAAAATAAATGAGGCTGGTAAAAATCACCAGCCTCATTTTTTATTTTGTAAGGAGGTTTATTTAGTCTTTTTTCTTGTAGAAATATCAAACCATACAGCTAAAAGTAGTATAAGTCCTTTTATGATATACTGAAAAGTAATATCAAGGTTTAAAAGACTCATTCCATTATCAAGACTTGTCATAACAAGTGCTCCGATGACTGCACCTATTATCGTTCCTTCACCACCCATAAGGCTTGTACCACCGATAACTGTAGAAGCAATAGCATCGAGTTCAGCATTTACTCCAGCTGAAGTTGTTGCTGCATTTAACCTCGAAGTATAAACTATACCTGCTATCGATGTCATTACTCCCATAATCATAAATAGTAACAAAACTTTAAGTTTTATATTTATACCAGACAATCTTGCCGCCTCTATATTTCCCCCTATAGCATAAAGATGTCTTCCAAAAGTTGTATTATTGGCAATAAAGGAAAAAAGTAATGTCAAAAAGAGTACAAGTATTATACTATATGGAATTCCCCTATAAAGAATCATAATCGAACCTATTATACCTATCACTATAGAAATCAATATATTCTTAAGAATTTCAAGATTTAATGGCAACACCTTGAACCCATATTTTATCTTATTTTTTCTTTTTTGAAAATCAAAAATCCAGAAAAGTAAAATGAAAAGTAAACAAAAATATAAACTTGTATCATTAAAAGGCAAATTTTCATTTATTTTTGGTAAATATCCCTGTCCAATGACTCTAAAAGCATCTGCTGTAGCTTTCCTAACCATTTCAAGTCCCTGAGTTTGTCCTCCCGTTATACCAATAATAGCTCCTCTAAATGCAAGCATACTTGCCAGTGAAACTATAAAAGCTGGTACACCTTTATATGCAACCCAGAATCCATGCCATAAACCTATAACAAGTCCAACAAGAATGGTTATAATTATTGCAGGTATAACCGGCATATTTAATCTAATCATTAGCATGGCAGCTACAGCCCCACAAAATCCAAGAACTGAACCAACAGATAGATCTATATGCCCTGCTACAATAATTAACGTCATACCTATTGCTAAAATTGCCACAATAGCACTCTGAATAAATAAGTTAGAGAGATTTCTTGGGGTTAAATAGACAAATTCTCCATGAACTATTTTAGTAATTATTGAAAAAATTAACCATATAGCAAGTAGTGCAATTATCATTGCATATTGTCTAACATTCATCTTAAATGCCTGTAATATTATTTCCTTTAAACTTTTTTCCTTAGACATTATTACCTCCAACATTAAATATTTGTTGCATATGCCATTACCTTTTCCTGGGTTGCTTCTTCATGAGAAAGTTCACCAGTAATTTTTCCTTCGTGCATTACTATTATTCTATCAGACATACCAAGGATCTCCGGTAATTCAGAAGAAATCATAACAATACCAACCCCCTTACTCACAAGCATGTTCATAATATTGTATATTTCATATTTTGCACCTACATCTATACCTCTTGTGGGTTCATCTAAGAATAAAACTTTAGGTTCTGCCATAAGCCATTTTGCAATAACGACCTTCTGTTGATTTCCACCACTTAAATTCATAGTTCTTTGTTCTATTGAAGGTGTTTTAATACTTAATTCTTCAACATATTTTAAAGCACTTCTTATCTCTTCATTTTTATTGATAACAGAATATTTTGAAATATTTTCAAGACTGGGAAGAGAAACATTATGTTGAATACTCATATTAAGAACAAGCCCATACTGTTTTCTATCCTCTGATAAATAACAAATCCCCTTTTCTATAGCATCTCTTGGAGAATGTATTTCAATTTCTTTGCCAAAAAGAAAAATTTGCCCGCTTATCCTTCTTCCATACGCTCCAAAAATCCCCATCATTAGTTCTGTTCTTCCAGCCCCCATTAATCCAGCAAAACCAAGAATTTCATTCTTTCTGACTTTAAACGAAATATTATCACAAATTATGCTTTCTGTCTCAGGATCAACAATTGTAAAATTCTTAACTTCAAGTATAACCTCTCCTGGTTTATGAATCTGCCTTGGAAATCTATCTGTAATTTCCCTTCCTACCATGTAAGAAATTAATCTATCTTCATCAAGTTCGTTTACTTTCTTTGTTATCACTGTTTTACCATCTCGTAAAACAGTGATATTATCTGCAATTTCAAAAACTTCTTTTAATCTATGAGAAATAAAGATACAGGTTATCCCTTTAGCTTTAAGTTTCCTTAGAATGTTGAAAAGGTTCTCTGATTCTGCTTCTGTCAATGCTGCGGTAGGTTCATCCAAAACAAGTATTTCTGCTTCTTTTAGTAATGCTTTAGCAATTTCCACAAGTTGTTGTTGTCCAACCCCAAGGTGTAAAACTTTTGTAATAGGATTAATATTTAATCCTACTTCTGCTAAAATTTTCTCCGCTTTTCTAAACATTTCATCTTTATTTGTAATACCATAGGTTGCAATTTCATTACCCAGAAATATGTTTTCCATAACTGTCATAGTCTTAATAAGAGCAAGTTCTTGATAAATTACTGCAATTTTTGCTCTTTCACTCTGCTTTATGCTATAAAACTGTTGTTCGTTTCCATTTATTAAAATTTTCCCTTCATAGGTTTTATAAGGATATACACCACTAAGTATTTTCATCAACGTTGATTTTCCAGCCCCATTTTCTCCTACTAAAGCATGAATTTCTCCTTTTTTTACTCTAAACGTAACATCACTTAGAGCCTTTACTCCTGGAAATGTCTTTGATATTCCAATCATTTCAAGAATATATTGTTCCATAAATACCCCTTAAAGGTTATAAAAAAAGTGTGTTGCATTGCAAAAAGCAATGCAACACAACAAAATTAATTAATTCTTAAATACATCTTCTTTCTTTAAATATCCACTCTTAATTAAAACTTCTTCAAGATTTTCTTTATCGACTGCAATTGGAGTAAGAAGAATTGAAGGAACATCAATCTTGTTGTTATTAACAGTCTGATTTGCTTCTGTAAGCTCTTCTCCTTTTGCCATCTTTATCGCTACTTCTATAGCCTTTGCTCCAAGGAGTCTGGTATCTTTAAATACCGTCATTGTTTGTTCACCTTTTACGATTCTAATTGCTGCAGCTAATTCAGCATCCTGTCCTGTTATAGGAACTTTTCCTGCAAGTCCCTGAGCAGCAAGAGCCTGAATACATCCACCTGCTGTACCATCATTTGGTGCAAGAACAGCATCAACCTTATTCTTTGTAGCTGTTAAAGCCTGTTCCATTAGTTTCTGAGCTTCAGCAGGTTGCCAGTCCTTTACCCATTGATCCATAACAATTTTAATTTGTCCTTTATCAGCAAGAGGTTTAATATACTTCATTGCACCTTCTCTAAATAGTTTAGCATTGTTATCTGTAGGAGCACCGGCTAAAACAACATAGTTTCCTTTTGGAACAAGTTTTGTTATATAAGCACCCTGAAGTTCACCAACTTTTACATTATCAAAAGAAATATAAACATCAACATCACAGTCCATCACAAGTCTGTCATAAGAAATAACCTTAATACCTTCCTTATGAGCTTTTTCTACTATAGCAGCTGCACTATTTGCATCGTGAGGTGCAAGGATAAGCACCTTAATACCCTGAGCAATCAAGTTTTCACACTGAGCAAGTTGTTTCTGAGCATCATTGTCAGAAATTTGAACCTTAAGATCTACACCCAGTCTCTTTGCTTCTTCTTCCATTTTGATCTTATCTCTTACCCATCTTTCCTCTCTTTGAGTAGGAAGAGATAATCCAACTTTGATACCTCCTTTTTTCCCGCCACCACAACCAGCAAGGAAAATTAGAGCAATCATGCTTAACGAAAGAACCTTAAGTAAACTTTTCATAAAAATCCTCCTTTTGAATTTTTAATCAATTTTAATTCAAAAAAAAATTATGTCAATAATACTAAAGTGTGATTTTTATGAAAAGTAGAATCTCATACTTTCGGGTGAGATTTTTTTTCTTTTACAAGATTGGCTAATTCCATTCTATTCTTAACATTAGTTTTTTGATAAATACTATATATATGTGTTTTAACAGTATTTAAGGAGATGAATAGTTCTTCACAAATCTTTTTATTATCATATCCTTTTAAAAGTAATTCGATAATCTCCTTTTCCCTCTCCGTTATTCCAAAACTTTTTAAAATTTCATTTTCATTTTCAAAATTGGAAATATCTCTACCAGTCATTTTTTTAATAAGTAAATCTTCATCTGCCACTTGAATATCTTCAGTGGCTATTATTTCACCATTTCTTAAAATACTAATCCTATCAGATATATCAAAAACTTCATTTGTTCTATGAGAAATGAAAATAATTGTTTTATTTTTTTGAAGCTTCAATTGCCTTATAACCTGTAAAAAACTTTCTCCTTCATTTTCAGATAGTTCAGACGTAATCTCATCAAATATTATTATTTTTGGATCATATATTAAGGCACGAGCTAATTTAACAATCTGAATTTCCCAATTAGAAAGCTCGCTTATTTTACTACCCGGGAAAATGTTGAACCCAAGTGAATCAAATAATTCCTTTGTTTTTTCAAAGGATTTCTTCCAGTCAATTAAACCAGAGAAAGAAATTTCCTTTGCAAGAAAAATATTTTCATATACATTAAGTTGAGGAATAAGAGAACTGTTTTGGTAAACCACCCCAATCCCACTTCTTTCACTATCTCTTTGAGAATAAAATTTTGTTACTTTTCCATCAATAATTATAGAACCCTTATAGTTATATGCAGGATAAAAACCACCTAATATCTTAACAAGAGTTGACTTACCAGAATCCTTTTCACCCATAATGGAATGTATCTCGCCTTTTTTAATGGAAAGACTTAAATTTTTAAGTATTGATTTGTTATTTATGTTAAAACTAATCTTTTTTAACTCCAATATATTAGGAGTTTTCATAAAACCCTCATTCAAGCATTTTTCTTTGAACCCTTGCCGCCTGTTCAGAATCCATTATTGACAAGAGGTAGGGAACAATAGATTGCCTTCCTGCTTTTTTTGCCCTTTCATTCATCTTTTTGAAGAGGTCTATAATCATCAGATCTTCCTGCTTTTCAATAATCTTAACTGCCCTTTCAGGTGGCATATTTTCGATCTGTTCTGCTAAAGTATCGAGTCTTTTACTATAGGATTCTTTTTCTGATTGTGCCCTTTCAAATTCACTAATCATATTTTTAATATTTTCTTTTTCCTGGGCTATATTTTCCTTTTCAGAATTAATATTTTTTAACTCCTGTTCTATTTGCTTTTTTTCTTCTTCTAAATTTTTGATTTTTTCCTCTAAAAGTTGCCACTTTTTCTCAAGTTCAACCCTTTCAAGTAAATAGGGATCCTCTATCTTTGGCGTAAATCTATCTTTAAGTAGTGGAATTTCAGAAAATATCATTTTATAATCAAGAATCTGGAGAAAATCAAGCAAATATAATGAAAGAAAAATCAAACAAATATTTATGAGTAATAAAAATACTATTCTTTTATTTCTATTCATAAATTATTCCATTTGTTTAAAATTTTTATATATGTTATAAAATTTTAGTACCTTATCCACATAGTTTTTTGTTTCTTCAAAATTCGGAATCCCTTTTGCTTCATCTACAGCATTAGATCCGGCATTATATGCTGCTAAAGCAAGGTTTAAGTCGTTATTATATTTATCTAAAAGAAATTTAAAATATCTTGTACCACCAAAGATATTCTCCTTTATGTCAAATGGATTATTAACACCCAAAATTTCAGCTGTTTTTGGCATTAATTGCATAAGTCCCAGAGCACCTTTTGGAGAGACTGCAAATTTATTAAAATTAGATTCCTGCTTTATCATAGCTTTTATTAAGGCTTTATCCACACCAAACTTTTTAGAAGCCAAATCAATTATATCATCCATATTGTTGTTATCATATTCTTTTGTTTTATAAAGTGCTCTTAGTAGTTCTTCATTATCTTTTCTGCTACCTGCAAGAATGTTAATATGATTTTCTGGACTATTATCTTCCATAACTTCTTTTAATACTTCACTAAACTTTTTTTCATTACTCTTTTCATTCTGGTTTGAATTTTCAAGCTGGTTAATCTTAGAAATGTTTTTGTAACCACCTATAGACCTTATTTCAGAGATGCGATCTTCTATTTCTCTAATTCTTGAAACTACATTCTGTATAGCTTCTATCATAACTTCCCCTCTTAACTTAATTTTCGGAATTTAGTTTATCTGCTTTACTTTTCAAATATGTATTTTTTGCCATCTCATCAACAAGCTTTTGTTCTTCTTTGTTTAATTCTTCCATATACTGATTATACTTTTTCTCCTTTAATATTTCTACAACCTTTCTTTCTCTTCTCAATGAGTTGTAAATTTCTATTTCTCTTTCCATTTTTTTTCTTTTTTCCTCAATTACTGGCTCAAGATTTTTTATTGCTTTCTCGGCATTAGAAGAAATGTAATCTAACAATCTTAAATTTTCAACTGAAATATTCTTTTCTTTTGTTAGTTTACTTTTGTAATTTTTTACATTATCTTTTATTTTTTCAACTTTATTTACTTCAAGATGATATTCACCACTTGCTTTTGCAAGTTTTAACTTTTGCAATTCTTCCTTCTTTTCCCTGATTTCAAGCAATTTTTGTAAATTAAATTCAAACTTTTTCATATCTTTTTATATGGTAAAGAAAAAAATAAATAAAATCAAGTTTTTAAAGATTTAAAAACTGAGGAACTACCAAAAAGCAGTTCCTCAGTTTTATAAAAATTATGCTAAAGATATTAGTTTAAAAGTAGAAGAGACTTCATTGTATAGTTGTTCTTTTGATCTTGCACCTACAAGTCTATTAACCTGTTTTCCATTCTGGAATAGAAGTAATGTAGGAATAGAAGATACATCATATTGTTGAGAAACTATTGGATTTTCGTCAGTATTTAACTTTGCAAAAACTACTCTTCCCTTTAAGTCTGTAGAAAGAGAATCAATTATCGGGGCAAGCATTTTACATGGACCACACCACTCAGCCCAGAAATCTACAACAAGTTTTTCATATTTTTGGAGTGCTTCATTGAAATTACCATCATTCAGATAAACTACTGTATCTGGATTATCTGGAAGCTCATAACTATGTTCTACCTTCTTACCCGTTATTAGATTAAGTAACATATTTTCTGGCTGGACACCTACAAGAGATTTGGTTACATCCTCATTAACAACAGTAAGTGGTACAGATGAAACATTAAACTTCTGAGCAAGCTCAATATTTTCCTGTGCTTCAACAACCTCAAGGTAGATGTTTTTATTCTCTACGGCAAAAGCTCCCCCTAATATTGCTGCATAAGGGCAATATGGACATGATGGAGTAACAAAAATTTGCAATTTTACGTCACTATTTACCTCTTTCAGGATAGTTTTGGTTTCTTCAGCAAGTCCAGAGGAACCCACAGAAGTTAATTTTATTAACTCAATATAAGTGTTTGCTTCGTGTCCTGCTGGCGTACCATTAAATACAATCTTATATCCAAGATTTTCTGCAATAACAACAAAAGGATCAGTAGTTATACCATACTTTTTACCATCCTGTAAAGGATAAATGTTAACTTTTACTTTTGTTGATAATTCTGCAAGTTCATTTGAAAACTGAATCAAAAATTCTGAAGCTTCAGAATTTTTATCAGTAAAGATATCAAGGCTAACTTCTCTCTGCATAACATCTGTGAAATATGTTTTTAAAGCCTCTCTTGACTTATCATCAATTAATCTTTCCATAAAAAACTCCTAAAAATTTATTTAACTTAATTATAATAAAATTAATCTATAAAGTAAAGAAAATATTATCATATTATAATATTTTTTTATTCTTCAACCAAGATTTTATTTGACAAATAAAAACAAACTTACTAAAATCATATATATGATTTTTGCAAATGCTCATTATTTTTGGTTTTTATTGATGTTATTTATTTTCTGTGTATTACTTGTTGTCTTGTCGTTTATTATAAAAAAGAATTTTTTAAAGGTTATAGGCAGAAAAAACAATTTCTCAATCAATAATATAAATCCTTTTCTTTATAATATAAGAATCTTTATTTTTATTCTCGGACTTTTTTTTATATTTATTTCTCTTCTTGACCCACGATGGGGAAGTAAGTCAATAGCCGGGAATCTTGAAGGTATTGATATAGTTCTTACCTTTGATATTTCAAGGAGTATGCTTACAAAGGATGTCTTTCCTGACAGATTAAGTGAGGCAAAAAGGATTGGTAATAAAATACTTACAAAACTTATAGGAAATAGAGTAGGGTTAACAGCTTTTGCTGGTTTTGCCTTTAATATTATTCCATTAACAACTGACCTTGAAGCTGCAAGGACATTTATAGATGAATTAAATACAGAAATGATCGACATTCAGGGAACAAACTTGGAAGACGCAATAAGAAAAGCTATAGAACTATTTGATGAAAATATTCTTACTCATAAGGTTATTGTCATCATAACGGATGGAGAAGATTACGAATTTAATCCGATGAAATCTGTCAAAATTGCAAAAGAAAAGGGAATAATAATTTTCACTGTTGGTATTGGAACAGCAGAAGGAGAAAAAATTCCCATATTTGATAATAAAGGAAATATTATAGATTATTTAAAGAAAGATGGAAAAGTAGTTTTTTCAAAATTAAACGAAAAAATGTTAAGAGAAATTGCAGAAGAAACAAAAGGAATGTATTTTCACGCAAAGGATATTGAAAAACTTATTTCAAGGATAGATGAGATTAAAAAAACAAAATATGGCATCAGTAAATATGAATTCCTTGAACTTCAATATCAATATTTTCTCTTTATAGCACTTCTTTTGTTTTTAATTTATATCTTTCTTCCTTTCAACAAGATAAATATAGATTTTATCAAAAGAGTATTAATTATCCTTACTACTTTAATGTTAACAACAAATAATGCTTTTTCTTCATTAAAAACAAAAGGGGTAAAAGAATACAAAAAGGAAAATTATGAAGAAGCATTAAATCTTTTCCAGAAAGCATTAATAAAAGATAATAAAAATTCCAGACTCTCTTATAATATTGGAAATACATATTACAAACTAAACAACTTAGAAAATGCGGAAAAATACTATAAAAAATCTTTAAATTCTACTGACAAAAAATTAATAAATAAAGCGAATTATAACTTAGGAAATTTATACCTTGAAAAAGGAAATTTAATTGAAGCAATAGAAAAATATAAAGAAGTCTTATTGAATGAAAAAGAAGGAAGTGAACTTTATAAAAAAGCATTATTAAATCTCTTATATGCCAAGCAACAAATCAACAATACAAACTCAAATCAACAAAACCAGCAATCCAGTGAAAACGAAAAAAGTAAAAAAGAGAAACAAAAAAATAGTTCATCATCCCAGTCTTCTTCCAGTAGTTCAGAAAATCAAAAGGAAGATAATCAAATGCAACAAAATATTGATGCAGAAAATCTCCTAAATCTACTAAAGGAAGAAGAAAAAAAGCATATGAGTAAAAAAGAAAAAAGAAAAACTATAGGAATATATCCTAAAAATGAGTGGTGAAATAAAAGAAAACATCGCAATATTTACACCTGGTGAGATAAATAAGTTGCCAGAATCATCTGGAATTTACATAATGAAGGACAAAGATGGCAACATAATCTATGTAGGTAAAGCAAAAAATCTAAAGAAAAGGATATCAAGCTATTTTCAAAAGAAAACTGAGAATATTAAAACAACTTCACTTGTAGAAAAAATTGCATTTATTGATATAATTTCTGTTTCAAATGAATCAGAAGCTCTTATTCTTGAAGCAAATTTTATCAAACAATATAAACCAAAATACAATGTTCAATTTAAAGATAATAAGTTCTATCCATTCATAAAGATAACAAAAGAAAAATTTCCAAGGATAGTCTTTGCAAGAGAAGAGAAAAGGGATGGAAGTCTTTATTTTGGACCATACATAAGTGCAAAAGCTGTAAGAGAATCAATAGATCTAATCCAAAAGATATTTATGCTAAGGGTTTGCAAAAAACTACCAAAGAAGGAATGCTTATACTATCATATTAAGATGTGCAGTGCTCCATGTATAAACAATATTTCAGAAAAAGAATATGAAAAAAATGTAAAAAAGGCAATAGATTTTCTAAATGGTAAATATAAAAAACTTGTAGAAAATTTAACTATTGAAATGAAAGAAAAAGCAAAAGAATTAAAATTTGAAGAAGCTCAAATTATAAAAGAAAAGATAGAAAGCATAAGGGTTTTTGAAGAAAATCAAAATGTCTTCTTTAACACGTCGATTAATAGAGATTATATCGGTATATATTCAAAATGGGGAAAAACAGTTATTGTAGTAACCAGAATTAGAGATGGAAAAATGGTAGGAAAACAGAGTTTTAGCGGAAATACATATTTTGAAGAAAGTGAAGAAGAAATATTAAAACAATTTTTGCTTGAGTATGAAAAGGGAATAGAAATAGTGCTCGACAAAGGTTTTTTAGAACTTACAAAAGAATTAAACGAAACATTTAACGAAAATCGTTTTTTCATAGCAGAAAATCAGACAGAAGAATCAATAATAAAAATTGCAAACGAAAACGCTGCCTTACATTTCAGTCAGCTATGGACAAAAATAGATGTCTCTGAACATCTCGATTTATTGAAAAATGTTCTTGGACTTTCAAAATTGCCGTTAAGGATTGAAGGTTTTGATATTGCAAATATTCTTGGAGAGTTTGCTGTAGCAAGTGTAATTAGTTTTTATAATGGCAAACCAGATAAAAAAAATTATAGACATATGAAAATAAAAAATAAAAATTCTCCTGATGATTTTGCAATGATATACGAAGCTGTATATAGACGATACCATAGACTAAAAAGTGAAAATAAGGAACTTCCAGATTTAATTCTTATTGATGGTGGAAAGGGACAACTAAATGCAGCACTAAAAGCACTCAATGAACTTGAGTTAAACATAGATGTTATTTCTTTAGCAAAAGAAAATGAAGAAATATTTACGCAAAAAAGTAAAGAATCCATCATATTACCTAAAAACTCTCCGGCCCTTCATATTTTACAGCAGGTTAGGGATGAAACCCACAGATTTGCAAATAGTTTTTATAATAAAATTAAAAATAAATCCAGTTTAACTTCAATATTTGATAATATTAAAGGAATAGGCGAAAAAAGAAAACAAATAATAATGCAAAATTTTTTAAATTATGATATAATAAAAAAACTAAACAGAGAAGATTTAATAAAAGCTGGACTTCCTGAAAATGTTATAGATGAAGTATATGAAAAATTAAAATTTTTAATTAGAGAGGGGCTTAAATGAAAGTATTTATTTATACACAGTCATATTTTGTTAGAAACATTTTTGTTACTTCATTAATACCTCAGGGAATAAATCTTATTCATGTTGAAAATGGGGAAGCATTACTTCAAAAAGCATCTTCTGAAAAACCGGATTTAATTGTAATGGATGTAATAAGAGAAGATTTCGATGAGGTTTTTACACTTATAAAAACAATAAAAAGTTCAGAATATGAAGAAATAAAAAAAATTGCAGTTATTCTATTTATTTCAACCATTGACAAACAATATATAACAGCAGCAGTTCAACTCGGAGTAGTAGGATTTATAAAAAATAATTCTTCAAGTGAATTTATAGCAGAATATCTAATCAAAACTTATGAAAAGGTAAAAGGTGCCTCACCAGAGAGAAAATTTGCAAGAGTCTCACTTGATCCCAATAATCCAAATGAAAAAATTAGTGTAAAATTCCGTTCACCAGCAAACTTACAACTTATTATAGGTGTAATTAAAGATATTAGTTTCGGTGGGCTTGCTCTTGATTTAGTTGGAACGTTTCCTGAAGATTCTATTGCAGTAGGTATGGAGATAAGAAATATCCAGTTTATGATAGAAGGTAAAGATATTGACGTCGACGCAGTAGTTGTTGCCTATCAGAAGAAATTTTGTGCTTTAAGGTTTGTCAATATGTCTAACGATGTAAAGGATACCATTTCTCACTTTATATTCCAAAAGCTCTCAGGTATTTAAAATGAAAAGAAAAATTGACTTTCCTAAAAGAATTACTGAAATTAAAGCTAACATTATAAGAAAACTGGTATTAAACGCATTAGAAGAAGATGTTAAAAGTGGAGATATAACAAGTATCGCACTACTTAAAAGAAATTTCAAAAAAGATAAGGCAATAATTTTTGCTAAAGAAAATGGAATTGTCTGTGGAATAAACTTTTTAGTTGAAGCTTTTAAGTCAGTTGATAAAAACGCAGAAGTAATAACATACAAAAATGATGGAGAAAAAGTAGAAAAAGGAGAAAAGATAGCAGAAATAAAAGGCAAGCCTTTAAGTTTACTTTCAGCAGAAAGAACAGCATTAAACTTTCTTGGATTTATGTCTGGAATTTCTACAAAAGTATGGAATTATACAAAAGAAATATCATTCTCAAACACCAGATTAATTGACACAAGAAAGACAATTCCTGGTATGCGGCTTGTTCAAAAATATGCTGTTTCAATGGGAGGAGGATATAACCATCGTTATGGACTTTATGATATGATATTGATAAAAGAAAACCATATTGAAGCTGTAGGTGGAATAACAGAAGCTGTAAAGAGGGCAAAAGAATATAACAAAAATATCATTGTAGAAATAGAGATTAATTCTCTCAATCAGGTAGAAGAGGTTTTAAAAACAGAAGCAGATATTGTAATGCTTGATAATATGAATAATGAAGAAGTAAAAAAAGCTTTTTCTTTACTTAAAGAAGAAAAATACGTAGAAGTTTCCGGAAATGTAAATAAAGAAAGATTGATAGAATTAGCAAATATTGGAGTAGATTTTGTATCAATGGGCGAATTAACTCATACCATAAAACCACTTGATATTTCAATGCTTATAGAGTAGGAGGGTTTAAAATGAAAAAAATATGTCCAATAACAAAAGAAATTTGTAATCCCAATGAAGAAAATGAAGCAAATAGCAATTGTTCGTTTTATGAAAAAGATATGTTTAATTCCAGATGTGTTCTGATAGAGGCTTTCAAAAGTTTACCAGTTATCGCTGAGGGAATAAGAAAAATTAAAACTCAGGTATAAAACTAATAAAGCCACAAACCATCGACAAAAGGAAAATTTAATATCTTTTCTGTAAGCACATTGCTATACTTAATATTAAATCTATCAGAAGCAAGGATAAGCGTATTCTTTTCTCCTACGATGTGAAAATAAATTTTTAGTCCACCCTTCATTTCTTTAAGAGAGATCCAACTTTTGAAATTTCTTATTTCTTCTTTAAACTCATTAAATTCTGTTTTATACTCATTTATGAAAATATGGTATTCTGTAAATTTTTCATTATTTATTGAGTCAATATTTTTCAGATCTAATATTTCATATTGTATTTGACCATTATTGTTAATTGTTTTAAATCTAACGAATACAAACTCCTTTTCTTTAAGGAAGTTAAAAAATCTATCATATTTTTCAGAGAAAATAACAAATTTATAAACATCATTTCCATTATCAAGTAACATAATTGCATATTTTTTATTGTTGGAAGTATTTTTTATTATTAATTCTGAGATAAATCCCCAGATAAAGAAATTTGTATTTTCAAGTTTATCTACATTTTCCTTTTTTATTCTTGAGATTATTCCAAAACGTTTTTCATAATTATCAAACAATTTCTTACTTAAATAGAAACCAAAAACCTCAAATTCATACAAAAATTCATCTTTTAAACTCATCGGTTTTGCTTTTTTATTATCATCCTTACAAACTGTTTCAAAATTCTCTTCAAAAAGAAATTGAATGCCATTTTCTTTACTTTTATTTAATTTTTCATAATGAGTAATATAATCCTCAAACTTTTCAAGCCATTCACCTTTACTATGAAGACAATTTTCTTTATCTGTTAAAGAATCAAAAGCTCCTGCCTTAATAAGCACTTCAATATAGTTCTTTTTAAAATCTTCTTTTTTATGCATCCTTTCAAGAAAGTTTTCAAAAGAGGTAAAATTTCCTCCCTTTTCTCTTTCATCTACAATAACTCTAACAAAAGTTTCACCAAGCCCCTTTATAGCTCCAAATCCAAAGATTATTCTATCCTTTTCTTCCTTAAATTCCCAGTTGCTTATATTTATATCCGGTGGGATAATCTTTATTCTATTTCTATTACATTCCTCACAATATTTTCTAATAGCATCGCTATCCCCCATATTCATTGACATAAGAGAAGCCATAAATTCTACTTTATAGTAGGTTTTAAGATAAGCTATTTGATATGCTAAAATCGCATAGGCAGCAGAGTGAGACTTATTAAATGCATAATTAGAAAAAGGAACCAGTATATCAAAAAGTTTTTCTGCTAATTCCTTTGAATAACCTCTATTAATTGCCCCTTCTATCCATTCTGGCCTTATTTTATCAAGTTCTTCTGGTTTTTTCTTTGCCATTATTCTTCTTACTACATCAGCTTTTCCTAAAGAAAAACCAGCTAATACCTGTGCAATCTGCATAACCTGTTCCTGATAAACAATAATACCAAATGTAGTCTTTAAGATTGGTTCTAAATCCTTATGATAACAATCAACTTCTTCATAACCATGTTTTCTTGCTATATATTTTGGTATATTTTCTATTGGACCGGGTCTATATAAAGCATTCATAGCTATAAGGTCCTCAATAGTTGTAGGTTTAAGCTGTTTTAGATATTCTGTCATTCCATCTGATTCAAACTGAAAAATTCCCGCAGTTTCACCATTCCAGAAAAGTTTAAATACATTTTGATCATCCAATGGAATATTATTTAAGTCTATTGTCTTATGGTGATTATTTTGAATTCTCCTCAAGCAATCCTTTATAATTGTAAGGTTGGATAAACCAAGAATATCCATTTTGAGTAACCCATTTTCTTCAAGATAACCACCCTCAAACTGAGTAGAGATTATACCACTATCCTGATCTTTATAGAGAGGAACAACCTCCATTAGAGGTACATCGGATATGACAACTCCAGAAGCATGAGTTCCAATATTTCTAACTGTTCCATCAATTCTTGTTGAGTATTCAATCCATTCTTTTTCTTCCTTTGTTCCACTCTCTTTTAATATCTTTAACTCTGGTATCTGTTCTATGACATTTGACAGTGGATCGTTTGCCATTTTGTTATCTATAAGTTTTGTAATCTTATTCACCTTTTCAAGAGGAATATCAAGAACTCTACCAGCATCTTTTAATGCTGCGCGTGCCTTTAACACACCAAATGTAATAATATCTGCTGTATTATTATAGCCATATTTAGCCCTAATGTATTCTTTTACCTCATCTCTTCTATCATCCTGAAAATCTACATCAATATCTGGCATTGTGACCCTTTCAGGATTTAAAAATCTTTCAAACAGTAGTTGATATTTTATAGGATCTACATTTGTTATTCCAAGAGCATAAGAAATTAAAGAACCGGCAGCCGAACCTCTACCAGGTCCAACAAGAATACCCCTATGTTTCGCTTCATTTACAAAGTCTGATACTATTAGAAAATAATTTGAAAATCCCATCTGACTGATTAGATTGAGTTCAAGTTCAAGCCTCTCTTTATATTCAAGGGGGATATCGCCATTGAATTTCCTTTTTAATCCATCATTGCATAATTCTTTAAGATAGGAATCAGCATTTTTTCCTTCTGGCACATTGAAAATTGGCGTATGTCTTTCATTTAGTCTCAATGTTAGATTACACATTTCTTCTATCAATTTTGTATTTGATAATGATTCTGGTACCTCTTTGAAAATCTCATACATCTCTTCATAAGATTTATAATAAAACTCATTTGTGGGATAAACCTGTCTTTTTGAGTCTTTCAGTGTAACCTTATCTCTAATTGCAAATACAATTTCTTGAAGTTTAGCATCTTCCTTGTTAATATAATGCGTATCATTAGTCGCAACAATCTTAATACCAAACTTTTTACTTAACTCTATAAGTTTTTTATTAACGATAAGTTCTTCTTGTATATTATGATTTTGAAGTTCAAAGAAGAAATTTTCTTTTCCAAATACAGAAATATACCAGTCAATTACACTTTTAATTTTACCTTCATCCTCTTGAGAAAGAATGAGTTTTGGAATTTCTCCCGCAAGACAAGCAGTTAAAACCACCAAACCTTTTGAATACTCCTCAAGAATCACCTTGTCCACTCTTGGTTTATAATAAAATCCTTCTAAGTAACCTATAGATGAAATTTTTATTAAATTTTTATATCCCTCTAAATCCTTTGCCAAAAGCACAAGATGGTGGTATTTTTCATTTTTATCCTTTTCTCCCATATACTTTGGGGCAAGGTAAACCTCGCAACCAACTATCGGTTTTATATTCTGTTTTTTGCATTCTTTGTAAAATTCCATTGCACTAAAAAGATTGCCGTGTTCTGTTATTGCTAAAGAAGTAAAGCCATATTCTTTTGTCTTTAAAACAAGCTCTTCTATCTTTGAAACACCATCAAGAATGCTGTAATGTGAATGATTATGAAGATGGATAAAATCTTTCATTTTTTCCTCTATAGCTAGCAAACTAAAGAAAAAAGTTTAATAATATTATAACGTAAAATTTAAAAATATCAAAATTGATAAGAATGAGTTCATAAAGTTTAGTTTAACTGGGAGTTTTTTTTATCTTATTTATCCCTTAACTTAAGGTGATGAATTAAACTTTTAGGATAGAGCTACTTGTTTAACCCAGGTTTTTTTATTTTTATTTTTTTACATTAGTCCCTCTGGTTTACTACATCGTAATTAAGAATGTAACAGTTATAAAGTTAAAAGTTTATAAAGTTATAAAGGAATGTTTAACTAACTATTTCTCCACCGTTGGATTTTGATTCTAACTCACTGAAAAAATCATACCCTAATATTTTACAAAAGAAAACAGGATGTTTTCTGTCCCGAGCACGTTGAGACAGGATGTCGAATGTGCGAGGGTAGATTTTTTCAAGTCTAACTCTTGAAAAATCCACAAGGTGGCGGCGTTTTTCTTTGCTTCTTTCTTTTGTCGCTATAGACAAAAGAAAGAAGATATAAGTTTTCCCCACTTTTTTACAAAAAGTGAGAAATTTTGTTAAAAAGCCCGTTAGGTCAGAACGATGTTCTGCCTTAACAATATAAAACTCCAGAGGGACGATTATAGCTTTATCAAAGATGTTCGATTTTGAGACAAAAAAACTACCATTATTTGACAAAATAATATTTTATCTTATAATATCCCCTGATTTATAACATAAGAGGAAGCAATGGTAAAAGTTCGTTTTGCCCCATCTCCAACTGGCAAGTTACACCTTGGTAGCTTGAGAACAGCAATATACAACTGGCTATATGCAAGGCATTGTGGTGGAAAATTTATTTTAAGGATAGAGGATACGGATCTCGCTCGTTCAAAGAAGGAGTATGAAGAGTCAATAATAAGGGATATGGAATGGCTTGGACTTGATTATGACGAGTTTTATAGGCAAAGTGATAGATTTGAAATATATAGAAACTATGCTTTAAGGCTTGTAGAAGAAGGGAAAGCATATTACTGCACATGTTCTAAAGAAGATATAGCTAAAAGAATAGGGGATGATGAATTTTACAAATATGATGGATACTGCAGAGAAAACACATCTAAACCAGATAAACCTTATGTTATAAGGATAAAGGTTGATCAAAAAGTTCTATCATTCAATGATATTGTCAAAAAAGAAATAAAACTTGACACCAGCGAACTTGATGATTTTGTAATATTGAAGCAAGATGGATCACCTACTTACAATTTTGCAGTGGTTGTAGATGATGGAGAGATGGGAGTAACTCACATTATAAGGGGAGAAGATCATATTACAAATACATTCAAACAGCTAATTGTATATGAAGCACTTGGATTTAAAATTCCTGTTTTTGTACATCTTCCCCTTGTCCTTGATAAGGATAAAAAACCACTCTCAAAAAGGCTTGGTTCTATAGATGTTGAGTATTATAGGAATACTGGAATACTCCCAGAAGCTTTAATAAATTCTGTTGCAAGGCTTGGTTGGGGATATGGAAATCAGGAAATTTTTACCCTTGAAGAACTAATTGAAAAATTTGACCTAAAAGGATTGAATAAAGCAAATTCTATATATGATGAAGATAAAATAGTATTTTTTAACTCCAATCATATGAAATTAACCAAAATAGAAAATCTCGAAAAAAGTTTCAAAGAATTTGTTGAAAGTTCGTCTTTAACATTAGCTGGAAAGATGAATAATAGAGAATGGCTCATCTATGCCATTGATTTACTTAGAGGAAGACATTCTACACTTAAAAGTTTATACAATGAAATACTACTTTTTGCTTTAGATGAGATTCATATGGAAGATAGTGTCATAGAAGAGTTAAAAAACAGTTTAAAAAATAAAAACATATTAAACGCTTACAACAAGGTTAAAGAATACCTTTTAAAACTATCAAACATAAGACAAATAGAAAGAACATCTCTCGAAAACTCTCTAAGAAAAATAGCTGAAGAATCTAATATCAAATTTGGAGATCTAGTACGAATTTTAAGAATCAAACTATGCGGCACAAATAAGTCTCCAGATATAGTAACAGTAATATATCTTTGTGAAGAAACCCTTAAACAAAGACTGTCTTAAGGTAAAATAATATTACTCCAAACTTCTGAAGCTCCTGTTTTATCTTTATCGTTTAAATCATTTATGTTGGTTATTAACCCAATGATTCTATCATAATACAATACAATATCTTTAAACTTATTACCTATTATCTTATGCCCTGTAAAGTTTGTATAACCTTCATATATAGCAATCGCGTTGTTAGTAGCTATAAATGTGCAATTTGATATTATAAGATGAGATGTGTAAATGGATGAGTCATTATATAAATTAATATAATTACTACTGGCTTCAGTAAAACTATTAGTAGCCATATATAAGTTTAAAATTCTTGTATTTGTATTTCCAGTTATAGTGATTAAATTTTCTTTTAAAACATTATTATATATTGAACCAGAAATTGTAATATTTTCGTTTGAAAAACTTTGGATTAACATACCAATAGAATTATCAAAAACATGAGATAATAAGAAAATGTTTTTAGCAGCACTTAAAAATATCAAAAAATCTGCAGAATTACTCATACAATCTACATTTTCTAATGAGCAGTATGAAGAATCAGATATTTGTATTATTCGATACAGAGGAGCATTATTACTATAAAATTTAGATTCCTTTATGTGTATTTCAGAAGAACTTGATACATGTAAGACAGCAGAAGTATATTGAGAATAAACACTGAGATAATTATTATAAAAAACACATCTCTTAACATTTATATTAGTAGAATTTAAAATAACAAGCCCTACTCCAACTATACTACCAACATTATAACCAGAGATTTTAAAATTTTCTAAGAATATATCTTTAGAATTTGAAATAAAAATAACATTTGCAATATATTCTGTTGAGTTTCCATTCAAAAATGTTATTCCAGATATACCTGAAAAATCTTCATTATACCCACCTATAAGGTAAAGTTTTTTAATATTTGTAATACTTACTCCGGGCTCATTGAGACCGCCATTTTTAATATATTCTCCGCTAGTAATTTTTATCTTTTCTATATCATAAGTTACAGCTCTATCAATGGCAATATCTATTGTTTTAACGGGTTCGTTTTTGTTTGTTCCTAAGTAATCATCATCTCCTTTCAAAAGAGAAACATATATAGCCTTTTCTTCTTTCTTCTCACCTATAAGTCCATTTGCTAATAGCCTTTCATATACAGAAGGTGGGAAAAAAATAGCACAACTATTCAATAAGCATATAAAACTCAAAATAAATAATATTTTCATATTACCCCCTTTTAAAAACAAACACCAAACCCAAGCCCAAAACTTATATAAAAGTCTTTATCATCAAATGAAAAATAAACAGTAGGTCTAAAAGTAACAAAAGAAAATTCTCCATTTAAGAATAAACCAATAGAATATATACCTTCTGGGATATACTTCTTCTCACTTAAACTATCTATTAATTTATAATAATATTTAAAATTAACACCCCCACCGACCCTCCATAGATAGGATCTATCATTCAAAAAGAAATATCCTGCTTCTACCTGAGGGGAGATATAACAAAATGTTATATTTTCATTTTGAAAATATGTAACACCACTACCAGCCCCCACCCAGAAATATCTTCCTATACCTATATCAACACCTAAGGTTAACATCTCTTTATCAAATGTATATGCTTTATAATGAAAAAGTCCAGGATTTTGAATAACGGGAGAGTATTCTTTTACTTCTCCATCTTTTAAATAAAATTCATCCTTTAGATGTGTTTTTCCCTTATCATCTTTTAGTTCTACTTTATGTCTTACTCCAGCTTTTATACTTTTTGATCCGCCGATAATATCAACCTCTGCCCCATCAATGAAAAAGCTATATTTTCTACCCCTCTCCTCTAACTTTATAGGATTAACTTTGATCGTTCCCATAGAAGTATAACTAAAATCTATAGAGTGATGCGGTCTGAGAAAAATAGCACTTTCTATAGCATTAGTCCCATCTTTTCTTTTTATCTCTATAATATTTGTATATCTCGGTAATACTTTTAATGATAGGTTAAAGTTTGAATTTGTTATCTCTTCTAAAAATGAGCCATTAACATAAAGGGAAAATTTTTCTTCTCCTATATCAAAATTCTTAAAGTTTATTACTGCAACCTGATAATCTATTTTTAAAATATCCTTTAGAAATTTCTTTATCATTTCATCAATATTATCAAAAATATCAAGTCCGGCAGATGAATTATATACTACACTTACTAAATTTGAAGATTCTTTTTTACTCCATACTTTATAATCAATCTGTATCATTACATCATTTTTTTCTCTTGAAAGGCTATATTCACCATATATCACATAGTCTATATCATTTTCTTGAGCATACTTGAAAATTTGATTATTATTTTTAAAGTTTAATTTTGAAGCTACATTTTTATCAGTTACTTCTACCTGAGGTAATATTCCAATAAAATAATAAAGTGAGTTAAACATTATGATTCCAGATTCTCTTGAAGCTGGAAACTTTTTCCTATCAGAATTATCCTCAAAAGGTAAGATTAATAATTTCTTCTTTTCAGAAAGAGAAACCTTTATTTTAGCATCCTGAGAGAAAGAAAAATTAGCAAAAACAATAAAAACAAAGAAAAACATGAAAAATTTTCTCATTATTTAGTCTCCTTTTATCATATGATTAATTCTAAAGTTAGAACTATTATTTGTCAATATATCAACTAATTTATTTTATGTTAAAATCTCACATGTTGTTCAAGTTTTCAGTAATAAAGTTCGTAAAATTTGGTTTAAGTGAAAGTTTTTTGTTTTAGCCTTCTTTATGGTTTAACTTGGGGTAGATGAATTAAAGTTTTAGGATAAAGCTTTTTGTTTAACCAAAATTTTTTATTTTATTTTTATTTTTTCACTTTAGTCTCTCTGGTTTACTCCCCCATAAGCAAGAATTTTTGATAAAATCTGGCAAATGCTCTACTGAGGGATACAGGAGGTATCCCCTTGAGGCAAATTGTTGCTATACCTATGAGTGAGGCTGGATTTTATCAGTTGGGTTCCCAGCAATTATACCATACACTTTACCCATAAGCTGGGCTGATAAAATCCAGCCGAACGATTATTCTACCGACATCAGGATGACTAACAAAGCTCCGAGAGATTTTACCAAAATTCTTGCGTCTTCTATACAGAGAGACGATCTGAGCGTTAGCTTAGAGGCTGCTGACAGCCAGTCAGCCTCTTTTTTTCACTTTTTTACAAAAAGTGAAAACTTTTTTAGCATAGAATGTACATTTTTAGTTAAATGAAAAGTGTGACATTTCTTTAATTGACTCAGAGCCTTATTCCAAACCTTGACAAAAACAAAATAAATAGTTATAATTGAGAATGATATATCAGGTGTTAAGAGGCTAATTATATGCTTAAAAATGATGATTTAATTCTGGGAGGAAGAACATTTAAAAGCAGGTTTTTTGTTGGAACTGGTAAACTACCTTCTCCCGAGATTATTAAAGATATTATTAATGAAAGTAAAAGTGAACTTGTTACAGTGGCATTGAGAAGAGTTAATTTTGACGATAAACAGAGAAATATACTTGAATATATACCACAAAATGTAGAAGTAGCAATAAATACTTCTGGTGCGAGAAATGCCGAAGAAGCAATAAGAATTGCAAGAATAGCAAGAGAAGCTGGATGTGGAAATTTTGTAAAAATAGAAGTAATTAACGATATGAAATATCTTTTTCCAGACAATGATGAAACTGTTAAAGCTACATATACGCTTGCTAAAGAAGGATTTGTTGTTTTACCTTATGTTTTACCGGATTTAATAATAGCAAAAAAACTTGAAGATGCTGGAGCTTCGGCTGTTATGCCCCTTGGTTCTCCTATTGGTAGCAACCAGGGACTAAAAACCAAAGATCTAATTGAAATCATAATAGAAAACTCAAAACTTCCAGTTATTGTAGATGCAGGAATAGGGCGTCCCTCTCATGCAGCAGAAGCGATGGAAATTGGAGCAGCTGCTGTTTTAGTTAATACTGCTATAGCTACTTCGGACGATCCTGTAATGGCAGCAAAGGCTTTTTCTCTTGCTGTTGAAGCTGGCAGGATGGCTTATTTAGCCAGGATAAGAGAAGAACAAAAATATGCCTCAGCAAGCTCTCCGCTAACAGGTTTTTTGAGGTAAGGGTATGAGTTTTATTTCAGTTCTTGATAACTTCAATATTGATTTTGAAGAATATGAACAAAATATAACAATTGAACAAATAGAAAAAAGTCTCAAAAAAGAAAAGAAAAATGAATATGATTATTTGAACCTTTTATCAAAAAAAGCAACAGTTTACTTAGAAGAAATGGCAAAAAAATCTCAAGAACTCACTTTTCAGTATTTTGGTAGAACAATTCAACTCTATGCACCACTTTATATTTCTGATTATTGCACAAACAAATGTATTTATTGTGGTTTTAGTGCGTTAAATAAGATAAAAAGAAAAAAATTAACACTTGAAGAGATAGAAGAAAATGCAAAAGAAATAGCAAAAACTGGCATAAAACATATAATATTTTTAACAGGTGAAGCTCCCGAAGTGACTCCTATAGAATATTTAATAGAGACAACAAAAATTCTAAAAAAATACTTTTCTTCAATTTCTATCGAAATCTTTCCTATGGATATTTCAGAATATAAAAAGCTTATAGAAGCTGGTGTAGATGGACTTACTATCTATCAGGAAACCTATGATAGGGAAGTTTATGATAGAGTTCATCTTGCAGGCAGAAAAAAGGACTTTTTATACAGGCTTGATACTCCAGAAAGAGGAGCAAAAGCCGGATTTAGAAGGGTCAATATTGGTGCTTTATATGGACTTGCTAATCCATTAAAAGATGCATTTTTTAGCGGTCTTCATGCAAAGTATTTAATGGATAATTATCTTGATGTAGAAATAAGTATTTCATTTCCAAGAATCAATCCAGCAGAAGGTAATTTTAACTCTTATTATCATCTTGAAGATAAAAGATTTGTTCAATTTATACTTGCATTAAGGCTTTTTTTACCAAGATGTGGTATAACCATTTCCACACGTGAAAAGGCTTATATGAGAGATAATTTAATTGGACTTGGAATCACAAGAATGTCAGCGGGTTCCAAGACTTCCGTAGGGGGCTACAAGGAAGAAAATTATTACTCACAGTTCGAAATTTCTGACAATAGAAGTGTAGAAGAGATAGAAAAATTAATATTACAAAAAGGCTATGAACCAGTATTCAAAGACTGGCATCAATTCTAAAAGAGGAGTTTTTAATGGGTGCATTACTTGAAAAATTTGAAGAAATCGAAAAAGAAGTTATACAGGATTTTGAACTATTAAAAATAGAAGATAAAATTAAAAATATTGAATCATTAAAAAAAGAATTAAATAAAGAAGAAATATGGAATGATCACCAAAAATATGCAAAAATTTCTTCTGAAATATCTTATATTGAAAAAGAAACAAAAAGTTGGATTGAGTTAAAGAAAAAGATTTTAGAAAACAAAGAAATTGTCATTATGGCTGAAGAAGAAAATGACGAAGAATTATTGAATAACTTAACATTAGAATATAATCAGCTATACAAAGATTTAAAAGAACTCGAATTTATTTTAATGTTTAATGGAAAATTTGACAGAAACAATGCCTTTTTAAACATTCATCCTGGAGCCGGTGGCACCGAATCAATGGATTGGGCTGATATGCTACTCAGAATGTATATCAGGTGGGCAGAAAGGCATAACTTCAAAGTAGAAGTTCTTGATTATCAGCCAGGAGAAGTAGCAGGAGTTAAAGATGTTACTATTTACGTCAAGGGAGAATACTCCTATGGTTATCTATCCTGCGAAAATGGAATACACAGACTTGTAAGGCATTCTCCATTTAACGCGAATGACAAGAGGCAAACATCATTTTGTTCTGTTACTGTAATACCGGAAATTGATGAAGAAATCAAGATAGATATTGATCCAAAAGATTTGAAAATTGACACTTATAGGGCTGGTGGAGCAGGTGGACAATACGTAAATAAAACAGAATCAGCAGTAAGAATCACACATATACCAACAGGCATAGTTGTTAGCTGTCAATCAGAAAGATCTCAGTTACAAAACAGAGACACTGCAATGAAAATGCTAAAAGCTAAACTCTATGACCTTGAAACAAAAAAGAAAGAAGAAGAAAAAGAAAAACTTGTTGAGAAAAAGGCAATAAATTTCGGTAGTCAGATTAGAAGCTATGTATTTCAACCATATACACTTGTAAAAGACCACAGAACTGATGTAGAAAATAGAAATATTCAAGCCGTAATGGATGGTGAAATCGATGAATTCATAATTTCCTATTTGAAAATGAAAAATTCACAGCAAATTTGACGCCAATTCTGCAAGTTTTGATCTTTCTCCCTTTTCAAGGGTAATATGTGCATATAAAGGCTGTCCTTTCATTCTATCAATAAGATAAGTTAAACCGTTACTTCTTGCATCAAGATAAGGGGTATCTATCTGATATGGGTCCCCAGTAAACACTATTTTTGTACCTTCTCCAGCTCTTGTTATAATAGTCTTTACTTCGTGTGGTGTAAGATTTTGTGCCTCATCAACTATAAAAAAGGATTTTGAAAGACTTCTTCCTCTAATGTATGCAAGTGCCATTATAAGTAGTCTCCCATTATTTAACATTTCTACTATATTTTTGGCTTCCTCTGAATCTTCATCAAACTGGTGTTGTATAACAGAAAGATTATCATAAAGTGGTTGCATATATGGATCAATCTTTTTGTCAATATCACCTGGAAGATAACCTATATCCTTATTTGATAACGGAACTATAGGTCTTGCAAGTAGAATTTGTCTATAATTATTTCTAACCTCAAGAGCAGCTGCAAGTGCCATTAATGTTTTACCAGTTCCTGCTTTTCCAGATAATGTTACAAGCTCTACTGAAGGGTTTATCAATGAGTGTAAAGAAAATATTTGCTCTGCATTTCTTGGTTGGATTCCATAAGCCCTTTTCTTTTCAACAAGTTTTAATATCTTTTCCTGATAAGAATAATATGCCAGTGCACTTTTTGATTGATTCTTCAGGATAAAATATTCATTGGGGTAGGGTTCCTCTTCAAGTTTTAAATCTTCAATTCTTATAAAAGTATTGTGAAAGAGTAAATCAATTAATTCTGATGAACAATCCGTAATAATTCTTTTACCTGTATAGAGTTCATCAATATTCTTTACCTTACCCGTTTCATAATCTTCAGATTTTATTCCTACCGATTTAGCCTTCATCCTGAGGTTTATATCTTTTGTTACAAGAACAACTCTATCTCCATAAATCTGTGAAAAATTGTATGCAACTGATAAAATCCTGTGATCCGGAGTATCTTCCGAAAAAATCTCACTTATTTTCTCACTCTTTTTAATATTAGTAGTAATCATTACTAATCCGCCGGTGGGAAGTTTTACGCCTTTATCTGGTTCTTCTTCACCAATAACTTCTTCAAGTTTTCTTGTAAACTCTCTTGCATTGAAATTAATTAATTCATTACCCTTTTTAAACCTATCAATTTCCTCAAGTAATGTGATAGGAATAACCACCACATTATCTTTAAATGAAAAAATACACGAAAAATCATAAAGAGGAACATTTGTATCAAGAACAAATATCTTCTGATCTCTTTTAAGTTTCATATAACCCCTACTTAAAAAAAACTATTGTTTTGCCCTGTCCACCTTCTTCTGGCTTCGCATACTCAAATCTATCAACTTCCTTAACACTCTTTAAATAATCATTAACAGCTTTTCTTAATATTCCTTCTCCCTTTCCGTGTAATATTTCCATAATATTTACACCATTAATTATAGCTTTGTCTATATTTTTTTCAAGTGTTTTTAATGCTTCTTCAACTCTCATTCCCCTTAAATCAAGAATAAAAGGCGGTGTAGAACTATCAAAGTTTACTTTTACTTTATTAACTTCTTTATCTTTATCACTTTCAAAAAGTTCATCCTTATCAATAAATATACTTAGTATTCCGAGCCTTACTTTAACTTTATCATCTGAAATTTGCTCTATTATTCCATCCTTACCATATTTTGCGACATAAACTTTATCTCCGATAGACAAGTTTTCAAGTTTTTTCCTTTCCTTTGTAATAAATTCTTTTTCCTGTTTCTCAATATAACTGCCTATTTTTCTCAAATCTTCTTCTATTTGTTTCTTATCTAAAGATTTTTTATTCTTTAATTCATTTTTAAGTCTTGAAACTTCATAAAGTAAATCGTCATATTCCTTTTTTAACTCTCTAAAGTGTTCTGACTTTATTCTATTCTTTTCATTTTCAAATTCATTTTTCAATTTTTCATAAAATTCTTTTATTTCTCTTGCTTTTGAAAGATTTTCTTCTATCATTTTTCTCTTTCTATAAATTTCATTTGTGAGTTTTTCAAATTCTATCATCTTTTTATCAACTTCTGTTTGATTCAAAGATAAGTAATTTTTAGCCTCTTCAATTATTTCATCATCAAGCCCATATTTTTGAGCAATTGTTAAACCATAGCTTTTGCCATATTTTCCTATCTGTAATTTATATAGAGGTTTGAAATTCTCCTCATCAAATTCCATTGCACCATTAACTATATTTTTTTCAGTTAATGCAAGTTGTTTTAAACCTTGATAATGTGTTGTTATAATAAAAATAGCCCCCTTTTTCAATAGTTTCTTTATTACTCCATAAGCTATGGCTTCACCTTCTGTTGGTTCTGTAGATGATGCAATTTCATCAATCAATACCAGAGAATTAGAATTCGCATTATTTATTATCTGGCTTATTGCTAAAATATGCCCGGAAAAACTTGAAAGGTTATTTGATATACTCTGCTCATCTCCTATCTCTGCCATAATATTCTCAAAAAAGCCTATTTTTGAATTTTCTTTTGCTGGAATTGGAATACCACATAAAGCCATCTTTATAAGTAAGCCAACTGTTTTTATTAATACAGTTTTTCCACCTGCATTTGGTCCAGAAACAATAAGTCCTCTATACCTATCACCAAGCTCAATTGTTACTGGAATAGCTCTATCAAAAAGTAGAGGATGTCTTGCATCAACTAATTTAACTAAAACATTATCTGAAATTTCTGGAAAACTACATTTATTCTTAATGGCATAACTTGCTTTTGCATATAACCATTCAATTTCTCCAACTCTACTATATATTTCTTCTATAATTGTTAAATTCTCTTTTAATTTTTTAGTAATACTGGATAAAATATTTTCAATTTCCTTTTGCTCTTCTTCTTCAATATCCATCATTTCTTCATTAAGATAAAACAAAATATCTGGTTCAACATAAACAGTTTCTCTACTATTTGAAAAAGAATGTATAGTTGCTTTAGAAACAGTTTTCAATTTATTTTTGTATGCAGACTTTACAGGAATTACAAACCTTCCATCTTTAAATGTAACAATTTTTTCCTGAAATGAATCACTTAAATCTGGATTTTGAAAAATAGTATTACATTTTTTTTGTATTTCATCTTTTAAAGAAGTTTTTCTTTTTCTAATTTTTAAAAGAGTAGGGGTTGCGTTATCTTTTATACTACCATCAGTATCAAAAGTGAGTTCAAGCATTTTATAAAATTCAAATGGAAAAATATCCTCGCAAATTATATTACTTAGTAGTTGATATTTACTCTTAAACTCCTTAAAACTTTCAATAATACTTTTATAAATGGAAAGATAATTTTTAATTTCTATTATCTCTTCAGCTGTCAAGTAGTAGCCCTCAATACTACTCATTTTAAGACTATTTTCTATAGCCTTTCCCTCTTCAAAATGAAATTTGCCATCAAATTTTATGAATTCAATTAATTCTTTTAAAATCTCATATTCATTTAGAAGAGCTTTTTTATCACTAAATTGCCTCACCTGAGATGAAAGTTTAATTGCAGAAAAGGTTTTTAGCTGTGATTTTATAATATTTAAAACTGAATCAAACTCAAGAATTTCATCAAATGTCTTCAAAGTCTTATCCTGTTTAAAACTCTTTTATATAAAAATTCAAATAAAATATACTATCCTTAAATACCTGTCTATCTATCTCTTGAACAAAGCTATAATCGAAATAAGCTACAACAAGAGGTAAGAAAAAGGTATTAAAATATAAAAAGAACTCATCACCTCTATCAAGATTAAAATTCTTCCTTAAATAGTAGTTTTTTTGCTGTAAAAGGTTAAAGGTTACATAATATGTTACAGGAACTGCTATAAAATATACAGCATCAAATCTTCTGCCTTTAGAAATAGATTCTTCATTTGTACTTCCAGTTTTAAGATAGATATTTGGCAATCTTTTTTCTTGTACAATATTACCTTCTATATTGGTTATAGAATCATTTGTCTCGCTGTATAAAGAAACAAATACAAACAAAAACAAAAAAATAAATCTTTTCATACCTTATATTATAAAAAATAAAGATAAGTTTGTCTAATAAAAGTTTGATTTTTTTAATACAAGATTTTATAATTTAAAATCTATGAAAAAAGTGCTGATTGTGCCAATGTATGGAATGGGGGATACTCTTTTAATTACTCCTGCAATTGAAATTTTGAAAAAAAATAAACTCGATTATCACATAACCTGTCTAACTTTTCAAAAAATAAACTATGAAGTATTGAAAGATAATCCAGATATAGATAGGCTCGAGTTCTTTCCATTTTTAAAGAAAGGTTTTCTTGCTTCAATACCATATATAGTTAAAAATATAATGTTAAAATTTGATATAGCAATCAATTTTTACCCCAGTAATAGAAAAGCATATAATATTTTTTCCTTTTTAACTCTTAGCAAAGAAAGAGTTGGGCATAAATATCTAAATTACAATTTTATAGAATTAAACTGGCTAAAAAATAGAACCATTAAAGAAAATCCATCTCTTCATTGTGTTGAAGAAAATATAAAATTACTTAATTTTTTTGGTATCGATACAGATAATATAGAAATACCACCTTTAAGAATTTACCTATCAAATGAAGAAATTACAAATGGTATAAATTTCATCCAGAAGATTTCAAAAAATAAAATAAAAATAGGCATTCATACAGGTTCAAGTAGCTTTAAAAACCATAAATTTAGAAGGTTGCCAAAAGAAAGGTTTATTGAAGTTGTAAATCATTTTAAGGAAATTGACTTTTTTCTATTTGGCACTGACGAAGAAAGAGAAGAAAATCATTTTATCCTGAATAACTCAATTCATAAAAATGTATATCTGGTAGAAAATAAAAGCATAAGAGAAGTAGCAGCAATAATTAAAAATTTAAACATATTTTTAAGTAATGACTCTGGACTTATGCATCTTGCAGCTGCGACAGGAATTCCAGTGATTGCAATATTTGGTCCAACAAATCCGACCTGGGTTAAACCATGGAAAGTGAAGCATAAAATTATCAATCTAAACCTTCCTTGTTCTCCTTGCTTTGTATATTCTCCAAAACCATTAATCTGTAATCAAAAAGAAAAGTTTAAATGCTTAAAAAACATCGACAGTAAAATGGTAATAAATGCCATAAATGAACTTCTTGAGTAAAAAAGAAATTTTTCTTTTCATGTAAGTTTTCTTTTCAATATTTTACTTCCGATAAGAAATATTATGTTAAGTTGATATAAGAAACATCTCTTCCTTTATTATGACGTTAAAAATCTCCTTTTATACTATTAACAAAACAACAAATTCAATCTCCAAAGATTTTATTCATTATATCCAATAACTCTCTTTTCACGTCATCAACATTTTTACCTAAAGCAAGTGTTATTTCATTTGAAACCATATTTAAAGTTTGATTATATAACTTCTTTTCAGTAACAGAAATTTCTTTTCTTTTATTCTGTATAAAAAGGCTTTTTAACACTTCCATCATTTCTATCAGTTTGCCAGATTTAAGTAAACTTTGATAATGTGAGTACCTATTTTTCCAGTTTTGATCAAAATAATATTCACTGGAAGCCAGATATATTAAACATTCTTTAATTGTTTTTTCATCTGAAATATATCTTAAACATATCTTTTCAGCATTATTTGCTGGAACAGAAATTTTAGTTCCTGTTAGCGGAAAATATATTTCGTAGTAGATATTCTTACTACCCAGCACTTCCTTTTCTTTTATTTCTGATATTTCTCCCGCACCGTGAAATGGATAAAAAACTAAATCTCCTACTTTAAACATTATTTTGTTACCTCTTCCCTACTCCTAAATGCTTCTTCAATACTTTTAATTCCCGCATACTGTAACCCTGTGCCAACAGGTATTCCTCTTGCAAGCACTGTTATTTTTACATTTTTATCTTTAATCAACTCTTTTATATAAAGCAATGTAGTATCTCCTTCAAGAGTTGCACTCAAAGCAAAGATAATTTCTTTAATATCCTTATTTATTCTTTTAACCAGTTTATCAATAGTTAAATCGGAAGGTTTTACACCCGCTAATGGTGAAATTAACCCATCAAGAGAATGATAAAGCCCGCTATATATACCCATTTCTTCTATTAGATAAATATCTACAGGACTCTCTACCACACATATCTTTGTTTTATCTCTTTTATCATCAGAACATATATTACATGGAGACTTCACATCTATATTCCCGCATACAATACACTTCTTTGTTTCTCTTTTTATGCTTCTAATACTTTCTGCAAGTCTTTCCGTAAAATCTTCCGGTTGAGATAAAAGATAAAAAGCAATCCTTTCAGAGCTTTTTGGACCAATTCCGGGTAATTTTGAAAAAAGTTTTATAAAATTTCTTATACTAATGGGATACATTTATTTTCCCAATAAAAAATTTCCTATTTCTGAATTTTTCATCTGCTTTTTTACAATCTTATCTATTTCTTTTGCAGCAGCTTTATAAGCCTCTTTTACACATTTTGCAAGCTCTTCTTTATCAATTCTCATAGCCTCATCAGAAAATTCTATATTTTTTAAGTCTTTTTCACCATCAAGGGTTAGTTTTACATACCCTTTCTTTGAAATTCCGGTCGCTCTAATCTCTTCCATCGTCTTTTTTGTTTCTTCTGCTATTTTCTTTAATCTGCTTAATTCCTTAAAATCCTGTATTGGCATAACAACCTCCAAATTTATTCTATAACTTTTCCGTTAAATTCTTTTAAAATCAACTCAATTGGATTTTCTGGCTCCTTTTTTTCATTAATATCAACACTTACAAATGTTGGTGGATTAAATTTCACCTCTTTTCTATCAGCAATCATAAAATTTAATACCACATCTATACCAAAAGTCTTTTTAAAATTATTTTCCAATTCTCCTTTTTTCTTGGTTAAAAAATCATAGTAATGTGAAGTTTCACAATCAATATTTATCTTGTTCCCATCCACTTTAAATGATAAAATTCCTTTTATCATTGGTCTTGAAACGGGATTATTTTCTAACATTTTATAGAAAAATGCTTTTAATTTCTCGGCATCTAAATCCTTTCCATTTGTTTGAACCTCAGTAATATTTTCTACAATATTTTCTTCTTTTTTAGTGGTAGTTATTTTATCAACTACTTTAAAATCTGCTGCCTGTACATTCGTTTTTTCAAATATTTTAATCAATTCATCCTTTATATCAGAAATTTTAACTATGTTTTTATAATCAATCAACTTAAAAAGATATATTTCAAATAAAAATCTTTCTCCTTCACTGCTTTTCATTTCTAAATATAAATCCGTCATCAAATCAATCATATTTATAAGTTCTTCTTCAGTAAAATTATTGAAAAGTTCTTTTAATTTATTATATCTTACTTCAGAAAAATATATCAAATTTGAATTAAATTCAATTTTTTTTGTAATAAATCCATCTTTTAGGAATGTTATAAACCCTTTAACAAACTGTTTTAACTCCCCTACTTCCTCATAGTACGAATTGACAATATTTAAAGCCTCAATAAAGTTTTTATTTAAAATGGAATTTATCAAGTTTTCAAAATATACTTCATCTGAGATTCCAAGTAAAATCTTAGTATTTTCATCATCAATATTTCCATCTGTATAAATTGCAATCTGGTCAAACAAACTCTGGGCATCTCTCATTGATCCGTCTGATTGTTCAGCAATAAGATAAAGAGCATTTTCAGTAAAAGAAATACTCTCTGATTCAGCAATTTTCTTAAGTTGTTCTACAATAATTCTATTGTGCAACTTTTTAAATCTATAGTGTTGACATCTTGATTTTATAGTAGGTAAGATTTTATTTGTCTCAGTAGTAGCAAGAATGAAAATTACATGTGGTGGTGGTTCTTCAAGTGTCTTAAGAAGTGCATTTGAAGCTTCATTTGTTAACATGTGCACTTCATCTATGATATAGACTCTATACTTTCCACCTATTGGAGAATACATTACATTATTTTTTATATCTCTTATATTCTCTATTCCCCTGCTTGAAGCACCGTCTATTTCAATAACATTAAGCGAATCTCCACTTAAAATCTCAAGACAGGAAGTACATTCATTACAAGGTTCACCATCTTTTTGAAGGTTTTGACAATTTATAGCTTTTGCAAAAATTCTTGCAGTAGTAGTTTTTCCTACTCCTCTAACACCCGAAAACAGAAGTGCATGAGGAATTTTACCCTTAAGTATCGAATTTCTAAGGGCAGTAGTTATTCCCTCCTGCCCTACTACATCTTTAAATTGTTGAGGTCGCCATTTTCTTGCTGTAACCTGATAATTTTTATTCATCAGTACCCTCAGTTTTTATTTAAAACTTATCAAAGATGGATCATACTCCTCTGGTTTTTCATAACCTAAAAGGTTACAAATCGTTGCAGCAACGTTCGTCAAACCTTTTTTATCTAAGTTTGCCATTTCGTATTCTCCATTATAGCCAGAATCTATTATAACAAATGGTACTGGATTTAGCGTATGTGCAGTCTTAACCTCTTTTTTGCCATTCTTCACTGTAAACATTTCATCTGCATTTCCATGATCAGCTGTTACAACGGTTATTCCACCAAGTTTATTTACTACATCTATAAGTCTTCCCACACACTGATCCACTGTTTCAACAGCTTCTATAGCAGCCTCCATTACCCCCGTATGTCCCACCATATCACCATTAGCAAAGTTGAGTCTACCAAATTGATATTTTCCAGACTCAAGAAGCTCTATTGTCTTCTCTGTAATCTCAATAGCCTTCATTTTTGGAGCTTTATCAAATTGAATTTTATCAGAAGGAATTTCTATGTAAGTTTCAAGTTTTTCATTAACGTAACCAGATTTGTTTCCATTCCAGAAATAAGTAACATGACCAAATTTTTGGGTTTCAGAGATAGCAAATGATTTTATTCCTTCACCACATAGATATTCTGACACAGTCTTATCTATAAAAGGTGGACTAACAAGGTAATTTTTTGGTAAATGCAAATCTCCATCATACTCCATCATTCCAGCAAAAATAACATTTGGACTTTTTCCCCTATCAAAATATGTAAAATCATCATTTTCAAAAGCCATTGTTATTTCAATCGCTCTATCACCTCTAAAATTAAAGAAAATCACACTATCATTATCAACAATCTTTCCTACTGGCTCATCATTTTCAGCAATGACAAAAGCTGGTAAATACTGATCTGTAATTTTTGGATCTTCATTATAAAATGTTTCTACTGCTTCTTTAGCACTTCTAAATTTCCTTCCTATACCATGAACATGTGCATCATATCCTCTTTTTACAATATTCCAATCTGCAAAGTATCTATCCATGGTTGTAACCATTCTACCGCCACCAGAAGCAATTCTATAATCCAGTCCTTTTGCTCTATACATATCAAGGTTGGATTCAAGCATATCAATATATTTTAATGCTGACTTTTCAGGCACATCTCTCCCATCAAGTAAAGTATGTACTCTAAGCTTCTTTATACCATTTTCTGAAGCCTTTTTAATCATCGCAAAAAGATGATCTATATGAGAGTGTACATTTCCATCAGAAAGTAGTCCAATAAAATGCAATGTTGAATTATGATTCAAACAATTTGAAATAAGTTTTTTCCATGTTTCTCCTTCAAACATGCTACCATCTTCTATAGCAATATTAACTCTCTTGGCTCCCTGTGCAAATACTCTTCCAGCACCTAAAGCATTATGCCCTACTTCACTATTTCCCATATCCTCATCAGAAGGAAGTCCTACTGCAGTTCCGTGTGCTTGAAGAGTTGTAAAAAGTTTTGATTTAAATAGTTTGTCAAGATTTGGAGTTTTTGCCAGATAAACAGCATTCCCCTCATATTCTTTTCCAATACCTATTCCATCCATTATTATAAGTAGTAAAGGCCCCTTTCTTCCAGTGAATTTATCAAGTTTCTTTAAAGATAAACATTCTTTCATTTTTCTCTCCCCACTAAATTTGTAACAAAATATTATAAATCAAATAAATTAAAAATGCAAAACTTGTGCCAATAAAATAAAAATATCACATATCAATTTTTTTTAAAACAAAAAAGATGAAAAAACTATTTTTATTAAATTTGACAAAAAAACAATTTTTTGATATAATATATAAACAATATGCGACGCGGGATAGAGCAGTCTGGTAGCTCGTCGGGCTCATAACCCGAAGGTCGGAGGTTCAAATCCCCCTCCCGCAAATTGTTTGGCGGGGTAGCTCAGATGGTTAGAGCAGCGGAATCATAATCCGGTGGTCGGGGGTTCAATTCCCTCCCCCGCTAAAGCTTTTTTGGGGCTGTAGCTCAGATGGTTAGAGCACTGGCCTGTCACGCCAGGAGCCGCGGGTTCAAGTCCCGTCAGCCCCGATTCTCTTCTTTATTAAACTTATCTTGAAATTTTTATTTTTTTCCTTCATAATATAAAGTAGAGTTTTATTAAGGAAAACATATGAAAAAACCTCTTATTCTGGTTGTTGACGATGAAAAGAATATTAGAGAAGGATTAAAAGCAGCTTTAAAGCTTGAAAATTTTGAAGTTGTCACATCACCTGATGGAGCAGATGGACTTGAAAAGATGAATCTTTTTTGTCCTGATGCTGTCATTCTTGATTTAAAAATTCCTAACATTTCCGGAATGGAATTTTTAAAAAAAATACAGGCAATAAATTGTGATACACCTGTTATTATACTTACAGGGCATGGGGGAGTTGATGAAGCCGTAGAAGCAATGAAAAGAGGAGCTTATGATTTTTTAACCAAACCTGTGAATATTGAAAAATTAGCATTAATCTTAAATAGAGCTATAGAAGAAAGAATAAGAAAAGATAGAGAAAGAGTATTAGAATCACTTGTTGAAGAAAAATACAATTTTGAAAACATAATTGGAAACTCAAAAGCCTTTCAGGATGTTCTAAAAATAGTTAAACAAGTAGCCCCAACAGATGCAACAGTTTTAATTACAGGAGAAAGTGGAACAGGAAAGGAAATTATTGCAAACGTCATACATTTAAACAGCAAAAGAGCAAAAAATCCACTTGTAAAGGTTCATTGTGCTGCATTGCCAGAAACACTACTGGAAAGCGAACTTTTTGGGCATGAAAAAGGAGCCTTCACCGGAGCAGTGGCAAGAAAAAAAGGAAGGTTTGAACTTGCTGATAGTGGAACAATATTCCTTGATGAAATAGGAGAAATTTCTCCTAATGTTCAAGTTAAACTTTTAAGAGTTTTGCAGGAGCATGAGTTTGAAAGAGTTGGTGGAGAAGAGAGTATAAAGGTTGATATCAGGGTTATTGCAGCAACTAACAGAAATTTGAAACAACTTGTTGAAGAAGGCAAATTTAGAGAAGATCTATACTACCGATTAAATATTATCAATATACACATCCCACCTCTAAGAGAAAGAAAAGAAGATATCCCTTTACTCATAAACTATTTTCTAAACTATTATAACAAGAAGTATAACAAGAATATAGAAGGTATAAGAGAAGAGGCATTGATAGCCTTTCAAAATTATAAATGGCCCGGTAATGTTAGGGAACTTCAAAATCTCATGGAAAATCTTGTAATCCTGTGTAATAGTAAATATATTACAAAAGATATTCTTCCCCCTCATATTATTAATGCTGACTTTACTCACGAAAAAACAAATGAAATCACTATACAGATTGGCAAACCCTTTGAAGAAATAGAAAAAGAAATTATATTAGCAACCTTAAATTATACAAACTGGAATAAATCAAAAGCAGCAAAAATACTAAACATTGGTAGAAAAACCCTTTTAAGAAAACTTGAAGAATATGGCTATAAAAGTAACAATATAGAGTAACTATTCTGTTACTATCTTAAACTTATCTGAGATATAAGTATTTCCCTTTTTGTCTTTAAAATACACATAACAATCTAATTCATCCCCGGACTTTGTATTTCCCAGCACTGCTCTTACCCTACCATTAAAGTATAAATCAGCTTTAACCTGATAAAACTCATCTGAATTATTCATATTGAATATTACATAGACATTGTTATAATCAGTATTTTCTGGCAACTTAAAATCAACTTTTATAAATGAAAAAGAGGATACTTTTTCTGGATAAACTTTTCTATCTGAAAGCTGAATATTTTTTGTTTTTAACTTATTAAAAGCAAGTACCTTTTCTTCTTCATCCATGAGAGTCGCTTTTTCCTTCCAGTTTGGTATTTTTATATTCTTATTTTTTATTGTCGATATCAAAAGATCATAAATACCCGCAACGGTTTTTCTTGACTTTTCTATAAGATTTTGACTTGTTTTTAAATTCTCATTATCAATTCCTTTAAAATAGTTTGCATTAACTGCAATCATAAAATAATCATTTGCGTCATTATAAAGATTTTCTGTATAAGAAAAATCTCTCTCCTTATAATTTTCTTTAGCAATATTTATCTTCTCAATATTCCTTGTAAGAATATCTGAAGTATCACTTATAGAATTTATAAGTTCAGATTTTTTACTTTCGGGACTTAACCACGGATAGAAAGAAGTTGTCATACTTTCTCTATCAAAATAAATACTTCCAGAAACCTTCTCACCTAATACTATCTGTGTTGGAATAACTGCCTTAAATATATCTTCAGCAGAAGAAAATTTTATCCACTTATATTCTTCAATTGAAGAGAAAAACTTATCAAGAAATGTTGTATCACTCCATTTTTCTGCATCAAGTAAAATTACTAAATGATTTTTCCCTTCTTTATTTTTATTCTGAATCTCAACAAGATAGGATAAAAAGTCATTTATTGCTTTATCTGACTTTCTTTCAATTATTGTTTTCGCCTTTGTGTCAACTATTAAAGTATTTAACCCAAAACCACTACTCATTATCCTTGAAGGAGCATAAAAATTCATATCAGGAAAATTTCCATAACTTTTCAAAATAGAAACATCACTGATAAAACAATAAGTCAATTGGTTCTTTACCAGAGGTTCAAGTGGAGTATCATCAAAAGCAAGTTCTGGAAAGAAAACACCTTCTGTTTTTACTCCAAAAAGTGAATTTTTAAGGTTTTTATCATATGCTATCTGATTTTCTATATCTTTCTTTGATAACATGGTAAAAAGTGGATAACTAAAACCAGTAGCAATAATATTTACATTTTTCTTTGAAACAAGTTGATTCAGCTTATCTATAAGTTCGGGATTATTTTTTAATAGATTATAGAGAGATAAACCGCTAATTACAACATCAAATTTTATTTTTGATTTCTTTTCAATAAAACTTAGAACATTTGAATAACTTTGAATAACATTTGAAAGATACAGAATATTTTTTGCATTATCTTCATAATATAACGGGTTAAAAAGAAAAACAACATCTATAGTCAAATTCTTATCAATGGGAGAGTATGGTTTTTGTTTATTTAAAACTATTTTTCTTGCTGAAGAAAATAAAGGGAGCCCGGCACTATCAAGTATTTGATAGAAAACTTTTACCTTAGGTAGATTTATTTTCGAAATATCACTTGAAGTATTTAGATTATATGGATTATCCCATGAAATGCTTGAAATACTTTCATTTACAATAGAAGAAATTTCTTTATCATTCTCATCTAAAAGAGAAATTTTTAATTTTAAATCTGTCAATTCTTCTTTTCCATATTTATAAATTGAACCAGTAATGAATAGTTTTCCTGCCTTAACATCAGCATTTAAAGTAGATATTAAACCTGAATTTATATTTGCCGCATTTATAGCTGAAACTTCATCCAAAACTACAATATCGCTCTTTAACAAAACAGACTTCTTTGCTGGAATTTCTGTAGTTTTTGTATAAAAGTCCATACTTAAACTTTCTTTCTTATGAAAGCTATCACAATAAAAAACACTTTCATCATCAAAAAGCATCACAATTGAAGATTTAACTTCCTTTGCTGTTAAAGCCATAAATTCTTTAGCAAAAAAAGAACCATGTTCCATTGAATTTGGTAAAAATGGAATTTCATCTATTTCATTATCAATAACTGTTAACATTTTTCTTGCATATGCTTCATTTTTACCAGGAGAAAAAAAGTTCCTCATTCCATATTTTATTTTAATAGGCTTTGGAGTGTTGTTTATTAACTCGACTTCTATAAACACTGCTGGTGATTTTCTATCAAGTGAGTACTTCTTTCTTAAAGTGATATCTTTTCCAATAATATCTTTTAGAGGTGTTGATAGTTCAACATATACATTTTCTTCATTTTTACCGAAGCCTGCAGATTTAATTCCATAAGGTCTCATTTCATTACCAGGAAAGATATCATCAAAAACATCTTCCCCTACTCCAGATAAGGTAGAGTTTTCGTATATAAGCAAATCTTCAAGTGTCTTTTTATTTGCAAAAGCAACAATTTTACCACTATCCTTTGGACTGACAACAATCCTTAAATAATTGTTTTCGATTTCCAGATTACCATTTTTTAACTTGTTTATTAATAGGTCACCGCTCTTAGATTTTGCCGATTGTGAGAATGCAATAACTGGTATTAACACAAAAAGTAAAATACATTTTTTCATTTTTTCCCCCACAACTTTATATTTCTTATATATTATACCAAAGAATATATCAATATTTTGAAGTTTAAATTATATTTTAAAGAATTTATTTTGTCAAAATTTTTCCTTTTTTGACTTGGAACGACAAAGTGATTTATAACTGATAAAAAAGCAAATAAAAAAACTTGATTTTTTTTCGATAAATTAATATACTAAATTACTGGAGGTTTTTATGGGGCTTGTTATTCTCGAAATTACAAAATAGCTTCTCATTTTGTATCCTTTTTCTTCTCTTCAACTTACCTATTGCCATCATATCTATGGCTTGTTGATTATCTATGATTTTTTTATCTTTTAGGTTATGTGTTTTCTGTGTGCAATTTTTAAATTTTATAGGAGGAATTTTATGATGAATTATAAAAAATATAAACCTTTTCCACCAGTTAAGATGGAAAAGAGAGAATGGCCAGATAAAGTTATTACAAAAGCTCCAATCTGGTGTAGTGTTGATTTAAGAGATGGAAATCAGGCATTACCAATTCCAATGGGTGTATCTGAAAAACTTGAATTTTTCAATTTACTTGTGAAAATTGGTTTCAAAGAAATTGAGATTGGTTTTCCTTCAGCTTCAGAAACAGAATACAGGTTTATTAGAACACTTGTTGAAAAAAATTTGATACCCGATGATGTGAAAATTCAAGTACTTACTCAATCAAGAAAGCACTTGATAGAGAAGACTTTTGAATCACTTCATGGCGTTAAAACTGCAATTGTCCACCTTTACAACTCTACTTCTACCTTACAGAGAAAGGTGGTATTTAACAGAGATAAAAAAGGAATAATAGAAATAGCTAAAGAAGGAGCAACTTTAATAAAAGAACTCGAAAATTCAGTGAAAGGAACAAAGATAATTAAACAGTATTCACCTGAGAGCTTTACAGGGACCGAACTTGACTTTGCTGTTGAAATATGTGAAGAAGTTATGGATATATGGAAACCAACACCACAGGACAAAATAATTATCAATCTTCCCGCAACTGTTGAAATGTCAACACCAAACATTTATGCAGATCAGGTTGAATGGTTTATAAAGCACTTAAAGAATAGGGATTCTGTGATTATCAGTGTCCATGCACACAATGACAGAGGAACAAGTGTAGCAGCGTCAGAACTTGCTTTACTTGCTGGAGCTGATAGAATAGAAGGCACTTTGTTTGGAAATGGTGAAAGAACTGGAAATGCTGATATTTTAACTATTGCTTTAAATTTATTCTCTCAGGGAATAGACCCAGAACTTGATTTTTCAAATATCAATGATATTGTAGAAGTTTATGAAAGATGCACAAGGATGAAAGTACACCCACGACATCCATATGCCGGAGAACTTGTTTATACTGCTTTCTCTGGTTCGCACCAGGATGCTATAAGAAAAGGATTAAATTATTATGAGCTTGAGAAACCTCAATACTGGGAAGTTCCATATTTGCCAATAGACCCTGCTGATGTTGGGAGACAATACGAACCAATAATAAGAATAAATAGTCAGTCTGGAAAGGGTGGTGTAGCTTTCATAATGGAAAATTATTTTGGATTTAAACTCCCAAAGGAAATGCATCCAGAATTCTCTCAGATAGTTCAAAAAGTAACTGATGAAACAGGTAAAGAATTAAAGCCAGAAGAAATATTTGACCTCTTTAAGAAAGAATATCTTGAAGCGAATCATTTTCTCAAACTCTTAAAATATAAAATAGAAGAGGATCAAAACTTGAGTCAGAACAAGAATACTGTAAATATTATGGCTAATATTGAAATAAATGGAGAGAAAAAAGATGTTAAAGGTATCGGCAACGGTCCTATAGATGCATTTTTTCATTCTCTTCAGAATGCTGGACTTTCAAAATATAAATTTGTAACGTATGAAGAGCATGCCTTAAGTTATGGTTCAGACTCAAAGGCTGTTTCCTATGTTTGCCTTGAAAATGAAGAGGGTGAAAAAAGATTTGGTGTTGGAATAGATTCTAATATAACTACTGCTTCTATGAATGCTATAGTTTCAGCTATAAATAGATTCTACAAGAAATAAAAAAGGGGGGATAATTTCCCCCCTTTTTTACAATTCAATAATATTGATTTTATTTTAGAAATAAATTAAAATATAAATCAGGAGGATATCATGGTTGAAGAGTTTATTAAACTAAAAAAAGAAGCAAATGAAAGAATGGACAAAACTATTAATTTCTTTAAAGAAGAACTAAAAAAATTAAGAACAGGAAGAGCAAGTGTCGGAATGGTTGAAGATATTAGATTTGATTACTATGGTAATATGGCACCAATTAAGCAAGCTGCATCTTTATCAACACCAGATCCACATACTATTGTGATAGATCCCTGGGATAAATCCATAATGAAAGCGATAGAAAAAGGTATAGCTGAATCAGGACTTAACTTTCCCGTTGTTAATGATGGAAAAGTTTTAAGAATTAATATCCCACCTTTGACAGAAGAAACAAAGAAAAGTTATGTAAAAAAATTAAAGGAAATGGCAGAAGAAGCAAAAATTGCAATAAGAAATGAAAGAAGAGACATTAACGACAAGGTTAAGAAATTCTCAAAAGATGGACATATTAGTGAAGATGAAGAAAAAAGGGAAATAGATGAAATACAAAAAGTTACAGATAACCATATAAAACTAATTGATGAACTGGTAGCTAAGAAAGAAAAGGAGATAATGGAAATTTGAAGAAAGTATTTTTTGGAATAGAATTAGATACTGAAAAAATCCCACAACATGTGGGAATAATAATGGATGGCAATGGAAGATGGGCAAAACAGAGAGGACTTGAAAGACATAAAGGACATGAAAAAGGCTATCAGGTACTTAAAAGCATTATTGAATCAAATAAAGATATAGGCATAAAAGTTCTCTCTTTTTACGCTTTTTCAACTGAAAATTGGAATAGACCTAAGAAGGAAATAGATTTTCTTTTTTCCCTTGCAGGTCATCTGGCTGAAGAATATAGAAAAATCATGATAGAAAACAATATAAGACTAACAATAACTGGTAGTAAAGAAAGATTGCCAGATGATTTAGTTAATAAATTATGGTCTATAGAGGAAGAGACAAAAAATTTTGATAAATACACGCTCAATATAGTTTTTAACTATGGTGGAAGAAAAGAAATAGTTGACGCTACCAAAAAGTTAATATTAGATATAAAAGATAAAAAAGTTTCAGTGGATGAAATAGATGAGAAACTATTTTCTTCTTACCTCTATCATCCAGAAATTCCAGATGTGGACTTGTTAATAAGAACAAGTGGTGAATTAAGAATTAGCAATTTTTTATTGTGGAAGGTTGCATATGCAGAAATATGGGTCACAAAAACGCTTTGGCCAGATTTTACCCCAGAAGAATTTGTTAAAGCCATCAAGGACTATACCGAAAGAGAAAGAAGATTCGGGAAAGTTTAAAAGTTTTCTCTTAAGAATGAGAACTACATTGATTTTACTTCCTTTTGGCATTTTTGTAGTCTTTTTTGATAATTTTAATGGATTTTTTCTTTTCATTTCACTTACAATAATTGCTTCAATAATAAACTTTGAAATATTTAATATGGTGGAAGATAAAGGATTTAGATTCTATATCTGGATAAATAATTTCGGTATTTTACTCAGTTGTTTAAATTATTACTTTTATGGGCTGGGAATATATGATATTAATTATTTTATATGGTTTAATTCTCTTTTATTTATTATAATTATATTTTCAATTACACTACTCGAATCGATTTCTGGAAAATTTGACTTTTCAATAGAACATGTTGGAGTTTCTATATTTAGCTTTATTTTACTTGGCATATTTTTTCCATTTGGAATTCTTATTAAGATGATGGATCTATCTGGATGGATACTCTCAATTGTCTTACTCATAACATGGTTTTCTGATGCTGGTGGTTTTATTGCAGGTAAGTTTTTTGGAAAGCATAGGATTAATTTTCTTTCAAGCCCAAATAAAACCATTGAAGGTTATATAGGTGCTTTTATATTTGGTTATTTAGTTGCAGCTATATTATTTTTACTTGAAAATATTTTTAATTTTAACCCTAAATTTTCCCTCTTCAGGCTTTTTATAATCTCAACTTTTGTAATTCTTTCAGGAATTTTAGGTGATCTTTCAGAATCCACTTTTAAGAGATGGGCAAATAAAAAGGATTCTGGTGAATTATTACCCGGTCATGGTGGCTTTTTTGATAGATTTGATAGTGTCATTTATTCGATGCCTGTTTATTATCTTATCTTAAAACTAATGGGATATTAAAGTTCGGCTATTTCTTTTATAAAACTTATCAGTCTTCTTACTTTTATGTATATATTACTTTCAAAGGTAGGTATAAAGATTTTCTCCTTTTCGTTAGTTTTAACAATTATTTCTTTTCTGTTAATTAAATCTATTATTTTGTTCACGTTTGCTTTAGAATAATATTTAGAAAATTCTATTTCTATCAAATCACCCTTTTCAATTATTGATTCAATACCAGCCTTACCAGCAAGTATTTTTAACCTTGAAATTTCAAATAATGATAACACCTCTTCAGGAATTTCACCAAACCTATCAACAAGTTCAATTTTATACTCTTCTATTTCTTCTTCATTATTAACAGATAAAATTTTCTTATAAACTTCCATTTTCGTAGCATTATCAGAAATATAAAAATCTGGAATAAAAGCATCATACTTTAAATCAATCATCGTAATAATATCTGGTTTTTCTTCACCCTTTAATTTTTCTATTTCTTTTCTTAATAATTTCATATACATATCATAACCTATAGCAACAATATTACCGTGTTGTTCTTTCCCTAAAATATTCCCTGCCCCTCTTATTTCAAGATCTCTTAAAGCAATATTAAAACCAGCCCCAAGTTCTGTATATTCTTGTATTACATATAGTCTTTTTTCTGCATTCTCAGTTAAAGCTTTATCCTTTGGGTATAGAAAATAAGCATAACCTTGATTTTTCCCTCTTCCTACTCTTCCTTTTAATTGATATAGTTGTGATAAACCAAATTTATGAGAATCACTTACAATAATAGTATTAGCATTGGGAATATCAAGTCCAGAATCAATTATTGCAGTTGAGACAAATACATTATAATTACCCTTTACAAAACCAAGAAAGGATTTTTCAAGTTCTTCTTCATCCATTCTTCCATGACCAATAGTTGTTTTTGCTTCTGGTACAAGACTTTCTATTAAATAGGCGTATTCATTTAATCTTTTTATAGTATTATGAACAAAGAAAACCTGCCCACCTCTTTTTATTTCATTTTCTACTGCATACTTAAGAATATCAAGAGAAAAATCTCCTACATATGTTTCCACTGGTATTCTCATATCAGGTGGAGTCTGAAGAAGGCTTATATCTCTTAAATAAGAAAGTGCCATATTTAATGTTCGAGGAATGGGTGTTGCAGATAAAGATAGAAAATCAACAAGTGGATATCTTTCTTTTAATGCTTCTTTATGTAAAACTCCAAATTTATGTTCTTCATCAATGATTATAAGCCCAAGATTTTGAAAAACTATTTTTTGAGAAAATAGCATATGAGTCCCAATAATTATATCTATTTCATGCTTTTTTATCCCATCAAGTATAGATTTTAATTTAGATGGCTCCGTAAATCTTGAAAGATAATTTATTCTAACCGGGAAACCTTCAAATCTTTTACAGAAAGTTAAATAATGTTGCTCTACAAGTACTGTTGTCGGAGCAATAAGAGCAACCTGTTTTCCATCCATAACAGCTTTAAAAGCCGCTCTCATTGCTATTTCAGTTTTTCCAAAACCCACATCTCCACATAAAAGCCTTTCCATCGGTTTTGGTGATTCCATATCCCTTTTTATTTCTTCTAAAACTTTTATCTGATCAGGGGTTTCTATGTATTCAAATTTATCCTCAAAATCTTTCTGCCAGATAGTATCCTGAGAAAAAGCATATCCTTTTAATGAATTTCGTTTTGCATAGATAGAAACCAATCTTTCCGCAAATTCTTCTATAGACTTTTTAACCTTTTCTCTCTTCTTTGTCCAGCTTTTTGCTCCCAATGAATCAAGTTCGGGCTTTTTATTTGGATCACCAAAATACTTGCCTATTAAATTTGATTGTTCAAATGGTATATATAACTTTTCATTATCTTTGTATTCAAGTAAAATGTAGTCTTTTTCTTTACCTAAAACATTTATTCTCTCAATTCCTTTAAAAATACCGATACCATAATTTATATGAACCACATATTCATTTTCTTTAATGTCTTCAATATCTTCAAAAAAACTTTCTATCTGTCTTATTTTCTTTCTAAACAGCCTTTTTTTGCCACTTATATCACTTTCAGAAAATAAAATTATTTTTTTATCTATAATTTCAAAACCAGTTTCATAATTTATTACCACTATGTAAATAGATTTGCTTTCATCAAATTCCTTATCTGCATCAATTATTAAAGGTTCAAATTTCTTCAATATGCTTGCAAGCCTTAATCCCAATTCTTTATACTCAACAAGAATAAAAACCTTATAGTTATTTTTTAGATATTCAGTTTCAATCAGATTTATGATGTTTGAAAAATTTGATTTTAACTCTGGTAATTTTCTTATTTCTTTGAAAAATGAATTTTCTGCTTTTAAGTGCTTGTTGATTACTATTTTTGAAGAAGAAGTTACTTCATCAATAGAATATAATAACTCAATAGCATTTGCATATTTTTTTCTAACTTCAAATTCTTTTTCTTTATAAAACTCATCAATAAAAACAATATTTGGTACAATCGAATAATCAGTAATCTTTGAAAAAAGATTATAAAACTTAATAAAGTAAGAATGTATCAATGTATTACTTAAATATGTTTTATACTCTTCTTTAACAATTTCTTTCTCTATATTAAATTCACTCGTAGGAGATATTATTACTTCATTCAACTCTTCTTTTGATTTCTGATCTTCAAGTTCAAAAAATCTAATTTTTTCTATTTCTTCGCCAAAAAAATCAATCCTGATTGGTTTTTCATAAATTGGACAGAAAATATCAACTATATCTCCTCTTACAGAAAAACTTCCAGTTTCAATAACCTTATTTTCTCTTATATATCCATAATCATTTAATATCTTTATTAAATTTTCTCTATTAAAATTACCACCCACTTTTAGATTTAAAATAGAACTTTTAAAAAAATCAATCGGAGGTATTTTCCTCAAAAATGCTTCAAGAGTAGTTACAACAATATTTCCACCACTTCTGGAAATATTGTACAATGTATTATATCTATCAAATAACTTATCAGGAGAAGGAAAAACATTAGAAAAAGGAATAACATCAATTTCTGGAAAGAAAAAAACTTCCCTTTTCAATGCCTTTATTGATGTGTAAAAAGCTTCTGCCTCAATCTCATTTTTAGATACAAGAAATATATTAAAATTTTCACTTTTTATGGATGAGATTAAAAAAGGGAAAAAACCATCTGGAACACTTATTTCAGCAAAATCACTCTGAGAAATATAGTTAAAAAAATCCTTTGAACTAAAAGAATTAAATATAAAGTTTAAAAAATTCTGCATTTAATTATTATAACCTGAATAAGTGTTTTTATCAAATTGTTTTTAAAAAAACTTGTATAAAATTGAAATTTATTGTATATTAAAATAAAGTTAATAAACCTTACAGGGGGTTTAATGTATCCTTCAAAATCTCATAGACCTACTTGGGCTGAAATTAATATAGATGCTATAAGAAGCAATGTAAAGAAAATAATGGAAAAATGTGACCCAGAAACTCAAATAATGGGTATTGTAAAAGCTGATGCGTATGGACATGGAGCAGTACAAATTTCTCAAGAGTTAACCAGATTAGGAATAAACTATCTTGGTGTAGCGACCCTTGATGAGGGAATAGAATTAAGAACAAATGGAATAACTACCCCTATTGTTCTTTTTGGTCCTGTTGAATCAAATGAGTTCAGTAAATTAATGGAATTTAATGTTTATCCAGTTGTAACAAGCTATGCATATGCAAAGGAGCTTGCAGAAAACTATAGATATAGGGGATTATTTCCAAAACTTCATATAGAAATTGATACTGGAATGGGGAGGCTTGGAATTCCGCTCGAAAGTGCATTACTTGAAATAGAACAAATTTCAAACATAAATGGAGTAATAATAGATGGTATTTTTACTCATTTTCCATCAGCAGATAGTGACTTAGAATTCTCAAATTATCAGTTAAAAACATTTCTTTCAATAATTGAAGAAATAAAGAGGCTTGACATAAAGGTTAAATTTTTTCATATTGCTAATAGTGCTGGTATATTTAATATAAATGGTACAACAAAAACACCTTTCAATATGGTAAGACCAGGTTTGTCAATCTATGGTTACTCTACAACAAAAAATGAAGAGCTAATTAACTCTATGAAGTTAAAAACAAAAATAATAGAAATAAGAAAGATGAAGAAGGATGAAACTGTAAGTTATTTAAGAACTTATAAGATTCAAAAGGAAAAAGAGTATATTGCTGTCCTACCAGTAGGTTATGCCGATGGAATACCAACATTATATTCAAATAAAGGTTATGTGGTTATAAACAACAAAACATATCCTTCTGTGGGAAGAATCTGTATGGATTATATGATGGTTTCTTTAGGAGAATCACCAGAAAATATAAATATTGGCACAGAGGTTACAATCTGGGGGGACCCGCTGATTACTGTTGAAAAGTTTGCTAAGATTTGCTCTATGATCCCATATGAAGTTACGTGTGGTTTATCAAAAAGAGTCCCAAGAACGTATATAAGACAGGAAGATAGAGGATAAGAAAGTGACTATAATTGATGTCCATACACATATATTTCCAGATGAATTAGCAGATAAAGCGATGAAATCTCTTTCAGATGAAGGAAATTTGAAATATTATGGAAATGGAACATTAAATTCTCTTCTTTCATTTATGAAAGAAGATGGTGTAAACTTTTCTATTAATTTACCTGTGGCTACAAAAGCAGCTCAGGTTAAGAGTATAAATAGAAAAGTAGTTGGTTGGAATAAAATGCATATAAATTTTATCTCCTTTGGTACTCTTCATCCAGAGCTTTCAAAGGAAGAACTCGATGATGAAATAGAATTTTTAACGCTTAATGGAGTAAAAGGGGTTAAACTTCATCCTGAGTATCAAAATTTTTATCCCGATGACCCTAAAATGACTGAACTCTATGAAAAATGTAATAAATATGGGCTTTTTATCTTCTTTCATGCTGGAAAGGATATAGCATTTAAAACAGTACATGGAACTCCAAAAAGATTTGCTGAAGTCGCAAAAATAAAAAATTTGAGGATAATCCTTGCCCATATGGGTGGTTATAAACAATGGGATGAGGTTGAAAATTATTTGATTGGATATATGAATGTTTATCTTGATACTTCTTTTTGTGACGAACTTGAAAACTGGCAGATGAAACAAATTATATTAGGGCATAGTCCCTATCATATTCTTTTTGGAAGTGATTTTCCGTGGAGTAGAGCTATTAATATGATAAAAAAGATAAAATCTCTTGATCTTGGGTATTCAATTGAAGAATTAATATTTTACAAAAACGCCAGATGGCTGTTTGACATCTAAAATAATTTTTAAGGAGTTTAGATATGGTTAGTTACAAAGATTTAGGTTTTGTTAACACAAGAAAAATGTTTGAAGTTGCTCTTAAGAATGGTTTTGCTGTTCCTGCTTATAACTTTAACAATATGGAGCAACTACAGGCTATTGTTACTGCATGTCTTGAGACTCAATCGCCTGTAATACTCCAGGTTTCAAAAGGAGCAAGAGAATATGCAGACCAGACACTTCTAAGGTATATGGGACAGGGTGCTATTGAAATGATGAAAAGGATGGCAAAGGAAAAAGGACTTGGCGAAATTCCTATAGCATTACATCTTGATCATGGTGGTGATTTTGAAATCTGTAAATCCTGTATCGATAATGGCTTTTCTTCTGTCATGATCGATGGTTCTCATCTTCCTTACGAAGAAAATGTAGAGCTTACAAGAAAGGTAGTAGAATACGCTCATAAGTATGACGTTACTGTAGAAGGAGAGCTTGGAGTTCTTGCTGGTGTTGAAGATGATGTAAAAGCAGAACACCATACTTACACAAAGCCAGAAGAGGTTGAAGATTTCCTTAAGAAGACTGGTGTTGATTCGCTTGCTATAGCTATTGGTACTTCTCATGGTGCATATAAGTTTAAGCCAGGTCAAAAACCTGAAATTAGACTTGATATACTTCACGAAATAGAAAAAAGAGTTCCGGGATTTCCTATTGTCCTACATGGTTCTTCTTCTGTTCCTCAGGACGCTGTAGAAACCATAAATAAATATGGTGGAAAGTTAAAGGATTCTATAGGAATTCCAGAGGATCAGTTGAGAGAAGCAGCAAGATCTGCTGTATGTAAAATAAATATTGATTCTGATGGAAGACTTGTAATGACAGCTAAAATAAGAGAAGTTTTTGCTACAAAACCAGAAGAGTTTGACCCAAGAAAGTATCTTGGTCCTGCAAGAGAAGCATTAAAGCAAATGTATATGGCAAAAAACAAAAATGTTTTAGGAAGTGCAGGACAGGCACCAGCAATAATGGCACTTTTAAAGTAAAATAAAAAAAGGGATGCGGTTTATGCCGCATCTCTTTAATATTTTAAAAAATTTCCGAAATTAATAATAAAGTTGGTAAATATAATATGAAGAAAACTTTTCTTTTATTATCTTTCCTTTTGTTGTTTATCCCGCTTTATTCTCAAAAATCCTCAACCAGAAAAGATGGTCAAACAAGTTCAAGAGTATATGTACCTTTACCTGGTATGAAAGAGAAATTTGACACAGAAGATGTTATTCAAAAGTTATTATACGTAAAGCAATTACCAATAGAAAAGAAAAAGCTTGAGATTGAAGATTATAAGATTGAAAATGAAATCATAAAAGATCTGGTTAAATACCTTAGAAATCTTGATGAAAAATCTAAAAAATTATACGACTATCAAACACCGTTCAAAGAAATGCAGGGGATAACACCAGATGAAAATATTGTTGAAGTCTTCGCTTCAAGAAAGGCAAAAAAACAGGATTATAAGATAAAGATTATAGAAATAGCAAAACCTGATTCATTTATGAGTGACTCAATAGAAAAAAACAAGATTTTACCACCTTCTGAGTTCACTATTTCTGTCGGTAAAAATCAGGTAAATATCAACTTTAAAGGTGGAACAATCTATCAGCTTTATGAAGTAATAAAAAATGTTGCATCTGATTATGTTGATGTAAGAATAGTAAATGATACTCCTACTACTGCTATTTTAGTGATTACTGGAAAAGAAACCGGAAAGGAAAACAAGATTTCATTTTCTGGAAAGCTTGACACACTTCTTGCTTCAGGAATAATAAAGAAAAATGATGAAAAGAAATTTGAAAAAAATATTTATTTTGACAATGTAGAAATTATTTCAGGGAAACCAATCATTACAAAAAATGCTGTTTCTTTAACTCCATCATCAAGAATCGATAAAAAACAAAGAGAAATTATAAAAGAAAAGTATTATTTTTCATTAAATGTAGAATTCAACACTTTTTCTACAGAAGAAAAAGAGAATAAAAGATTCTTTACAAATGGCAATGGAGATCTTGTTTTAATGGAAGGAGTAACTGTAAGTAATGTAACTGTAGGTGGAGGAAAATTGATTCTTGACATTCCAGAAGAAGATAAACCAAAAGAGATTATCACAAACTTTTATGATTTTTTAACCATAACCTATTCTGATGGAAATTTTACAACCTATCAGTTTTTATCTAATGGAAATTATACTTTTGAATTACAAAAAAATAAGGAAATAGATAAAATCATTCTTGAAAACAAAAACACTGATAAAGAATTAAAAATTGCAAATATGAAAATTTTTAGTACTCCAGAAGAAGAAAATTATATTCCTAAAAATTATATTTCAAAAGCAAGTGATGCAATTTTTGAACTGGATGGAGTAAGGATAGAAAGAAAAAATAACAACATTGATGATGTCATAGAGGGAGTTACATTGAACTTAAAAAGAGAAACAGATTACCCAATAAACATAAAAGTGGACTACAATTATCAGAAAATAGAAGAAGCTATACTTGACTGGGTTAATGCTTATAATCAGGTTATGGAGTATTTATCCATAGTTACAGAACCAAATCTTGATAAAACCCCACTTCATGAAAGAAATCCAGAAGATTTAAAGAAAGGAGTATTCCAGGCTGAGAGTAGTTTTCTATCATTAAGAAACAAATTAAGGCAAGTAGGAGCTAATTCATATAAGACAAAATATGGTAGAGAATTAGCATTATTAGAGCAAATGGGAATATATACAAAAAAAAGTGGAAACTTTAGTGCTGGATCAGAAGAATGGCAAACTACCAGAATGGGACTCTTGAATGTAGAATTGGAAAAATTGAGAAGCGTCTTAAAAACAAAACTTGATGGCGTTGAAGAACTTTTTGCAAATGACCTTGACGGTGATCTTGTTAAAGAAAGTGGAGCCGCTGTAAGTGTAAATCAAAATTTAAGAATTGCAATTGGCAACGGTAGTTTCACTCAAATGAGAATAGCATCAAATGAAAGAAAAATAAAAGAAAAACAAAAAGATGTTGACGAATTAATTGCGAAACTTGGTGATTACGAAATGGAATTGAGAAGAAAATATGGAAAGATGAATCAGGCATTATCAGAAACAGAAGCAAAACAAAAATGGCTTAACAACCAATTTAAATCACAACAACAATAGCATTCATTTAATTCTTTTCCATATTACTCCATCTTTTGTATCTCTAAGTTCTATACCTTTTGAAAGAAGAATATTTCTGATTTCATCTGCCCTTGCGTAGTTTTTCTCTTTTTTAGCCTTGTTTCTCTCTTCTATAAGTTCTTTTTCTTCATCAGTTAATTCATCAGATAATTTACTATAAAAGATAAATCCTAGCACTTCATCAAATTTTTTAAACTGCTTAATAACATTTTCACTAAATTCTTTTGTTATTTCATTATAATTTTCATAACAAACATTTATTAGTTCAAAAATTGAAGCAATAGCTTCAGAAATATTGAGATCATCATCCATCGAATCTTCAAACTTTTTAATTGAATTATTTAAGACTTTATCTAAAAATTCATTTTTACCATCTTTTTTCACATTATTTAAAGCAAGAATAAAATCATCTATTCTCTTAAGCGATGACCTTGCCTGTAAGAGAAGATCAAATGTAAAGTTTAAAGGTTTTCTATAGTGGGTTGTAATGAGGGCATATCTTATCTCCCTCGGAGAATATCCCTTTGCTATTAAATCTCTTAACGTGAAAAAATTGCCTTTAGATTTTGACATTTTTTCACCATTAACAATGAGATGAACAGAATGTAACCAGTAGTTAACAAACTTCTTACCACTATATGCTTCACTTTGTGCTATTTCATTTTCATGATGGGGAAAGAGATTGTCAATTCCACCACAATGTATATCAAATGTTTCACCTAATAATTTCATACTCATTACAGAACATTCTATATGCCAGCCAGGTCTTCCTTCACCAAAAGGAGAACTCCACTTTACATCTCCATCCTCTGGTGTCCACTTTTTCCAGAGTGCAAAATCAGAAATATTTTCTTTTTCATATTCATCAAGGCTTACTCTTCCACTTGCTCCAGCTTTCAACTCATCTTTATCAAGTTTAGCAAGTTTTCCATACTCTTTAAATGCTGAAATCTTAAAATATATACCATCATTTGTTTCGTATGCATATCCTTTTTCCATTAAAACTTTTATCATCTCAATCATATCATTTATATATTCTGTTGCAGCAGGATAATAAGTAGCTTTTCTGATGTTTAAAGCCTCTATATCTTCAAAAAATGCTTTTTTATAAATATCTGTATAATCTTTAAGACTCATTTTATTTAATTGAGAATTTTTAATTGTTTTATCATCGACATCTGTTAAGTTCATTACTTGAATTACATTAAACTCTCTATATTCAAGCCATCTTCTAAGCAAATCTTCAAACACAAAAGTTCTTAGATTTCCTATATGTGGATAATTATATACCGTTGGACCGCATGTATACATTCTAACTTCGCCATTCTTTATTGGAATAAATTCTTCCTTCTTTCTTGTCAAACTATTATACAAAAAAATTGGCATACAGAACTCCTCATAAAATTATAACATATTTATTACAAAATTTAAACAAATTATTCAAAAAACAACTTGACAAATATCAAATTTTTATTTAACATTTAACTGTTCTATTTTTTTAATAGACTGATAGGAGGGCATTTATGGATAAAATTTTGATTGCAAGGAAAGCTGACTTGGATACAACTGATTTGAGTTCTGAATTAAAATATTCTGGTTATAATGTTATAGAAGACGAGTTATCAAATATTGATGATAATTTATATAAAGAATCTTCTGCTATTATATTACTTGCTAACTCCAGAGATTTAGCTGTTATTTCTAATATAAGAAAGATAAATCTATTAATTCCAATCATTGTAATCTCTAATTCAAATAGTGTTCAGGATAAAATTTACGCTTTTGATATTGGAGCTGATGATTATATTGTTGAACCTTATGATGAACATGAAGTTGTTGCAAGAGTTAAAGCCCATATAAGAAAGACTGCATATTTATCTCAAAAAGAAAAAGATGAATCTTCACCTGTGGCTGTAATATACTCAGATGATGACTATGAAACAGGTATAATTGGGAATTCAAAGGTATATTTTGATAGATTGATAATAAAAAGAGGTAATGAAGAAATATATCTAACCAATAAAGAAGCTGCGATTTTACAACTTTTATATAAACACAGAGGAAAGGTAGTTTCAAGAGAAATGCTCATAAATGAAGTCTGGAATGGAGATACATTTATTACTGCCAGAGTAATCGATACAAATGTAGTAGCTATAAGGAAAAAATTAGGAGATCTTGGTAGAAAACCTAAATATATAAAAACAATTTTTGGCGTTGGTTATAAACTTGTTGAAGAAAATTAACTAGTGGAATTTTCATGCTAAGGTTTTTAATCTTAATTCTATTTCCAGCTTTTCTTTTTTCTGCTGCAGTAGTTTATTCCCCTACTCCTATTGAAAATGGAAAATTTAATACTGGAGTTTTTTACGATATTAATACGAACAACATTTTTTTTAATTTTTCTATTTTTGCTGGCTTTGGTCTTCCAGATAACAAAGAAATATCCTCTACAATTTATGCTAATGGTATTTTATGCAATCTGAAAGGAATAATTAGTAGAATATCACCTTTTACAGTGTCTGGAGCATTTGAATTAGGATATGACTTAGATAATAGTTTTAATACAGCATTATACATATTCCTAAACGTTGATTTATACGAATTTCTGTCAATCTATATTGGTGCAAGTGGTAGATATCCTTCTGTTTATTTAATAAATATTTCTGGCAGAAAAGAAGAAGGTGTTACATTTATTCCTTTTTTAGGTATGGAATTCGGTAAAAATTCACCTTTTTCATTTTTAATTCAAAGTGGGCTTTCATTCTCATGGGTTAATCAGTTACCACAGATAATTTTATCATCTGGCTTAACATATAGATTTTAATATCCAAGAGAATATAAAACTATATTAATTCCCATTCTGATGGCTTCTTCTCTTTTCTGAGGTGGGTCATTGTGAACTTCTTCTGGATCCCAACCATCGACTATATCTGTATTAAAAGCATAAAAAACTGCAAGCCTTTTGCCAATAAAAATCCCCAATCCTTCAGGTGGTCCACCATCATGCTCGTGTATTTTTGGTAACCCTTGAGGAAACTTATAGAAACAATTATATATTCTATGAGAAAATGGAACTTTAACCAGTTCTTTATCTGGAAATATTTCTCTCAATAACTTTCTAACTGATTTATCAATCCCATAATCATCATTGATAAATAAAAAACCTCCATTTTCAAGAAAAATTCTTAAGTTCTTTTTCTCATTTTCAGTTAACTCAATAGGAACATGTCCATTAAGTAAAAGAAAGAAATGTTCAAATATAGCAATATCATCCAGCGAAATTTCATATATCTTATCATCAATTTTTATATTTGTTCTTTTTTTTAGCTCTGAGAGAAAATTTTTTACACCTTTCCTTGCGTTATAATAGTCTCCCTTTTGGTATTTTATAATGACAATATCAAAAGAGTAAAGATTAACACTCATTATCAGAAATAAAATTATCCTTCTTCCCATTTACCAGCCACCAATATTTCATATGGTTTAAATCTATTTTTGTAATTCATTTTTTTACAATTTTTAATATAAAAACCAAGATATAAATAATCTTTGCCAAGCTCTTTTGCGAGCTCAATTTCTTTTATTATACTAAATATGCCCGGGCTTCTTTTCCTTTCCTCAGGTTCATAATAAAAATAAACAGAAGAAAGAGCATCCCTTGTTTCATCGACTATTCCTACACCTATCAGTCTATCATTTGAATAGTAGTGCATTTCAATTATATTAGAATATCCCCTATGTATTGAAATAAATTCATCTAAAATAAATAAGTTAAAACCATTCCTTCCATGAATTTTACTAAGATAAGAAAGAAAAAGAGATAATTTTTCTTCCCTACAATCTTCTATTTTCTTTAATTCAACTTTTATATCATTATTCTTTTTAATGATTCTTTTAAATGATTTGTTTGGTTTGAAATCCTTTACTTTTACCCTTAATGGAATACATTCTTCACATTTTAGACATGCATTTTTATAGAATAAATTGTAAATTCTTCTAAATCCCTGTGATATTAAATCTGAATATACATCAAACATTGCTTCTTCTTCAAATGAAAATACCACTGATTTACATATTTTATTTTCTAAATAGGGGCAGGAACTTTCAAACACTTCATAAGATTTCTGGAATTTTTTATAATTCATATTTAATCCCAGATAAATTCAATTTTATATACTACATTCTTTATAGGATTATTAAGATTATAATCAAATGTCACTGATTTTGAATTTTTCCATCTATAGTACTTGTTTTTCCCTGAAATCCAAAAATCATAAAAAAAACTATAAAATCTCTCTTTTTCGGCAACCAGAGTATTCAATATCTCTATATTTCCATCCAATTCAATATTATTTCTATTCATAAATTTTACTAAATACTTATCTGGCATAAATAGATACATATCATTTGAAATATGGGTTACTTTCCACTTTTTTATTTCTATCTCTTTTACCTCATATAAGTTTATTTCCATATTAGAAAGTTTTATGTTAAAATTTGAGAAAGATAGTGTTCTAACTATTGCCTTTGACTGAGAAAGAAAAATTTTTGCCTTAAAAAGAATCTCGCTATTTGTCTTAATATCTATAAAAGGATCTGGTATTTCTGGAAGTTCTATTGAAATATCTTCTGGTTCTTTTGGATTTTCTGGTTCATCTATTCCAAATGCAGATAAGTTAAATAATAATAAAAGAGAGAAAAGTATTTTTTTCATCTTATTCTCCGAATCTTATATCAAAAGAAACAAAACTTATCTTATCAATATCTGTTAAATTATATTTTATATCCTCAACATATGCAAGTCGTGGACCCTGCCATAAGGCTTTGAGAAATAAATCAATATCATCATCTTTTCCTTCTGCTACAACTCTTACACTACCATCCCACTGGTTGGCAACCCAACCATAAATATTTAACTCGTTTGCCTTTGTTTCTACAAAATATCTAAAGCCAACTCCCTGAACCCTGCCAATAACTGTGGCTTCAAGTCTTTTGTATTTCATCTATATACCCTACTCATAGTGAATAAATTCAGTTTTATAGTTTAATATTTTATCACCATGAAAGCTATCTACAAGATTATATATATTTTCAAGAATACTCTGCAAATAAGAACTATCATTTGATACTGCTGCAATAGCAATTTTTGCTCTACTATTTATTTCTTCATCATCTGAAACATCGGAAACACTTACGTTAAATTTCTTCCTTATCATATCTTTTAAACTACGAATTACATTTCTTCTTTCTTTAATAGTTTCTTGATAAGGAATCATGAGATCTATCATCAATATACCAACAACCATTATTTTTCTCCAGTAAAATTTGGATTAAAAATTACATTTAATTTCTGCTTATATAAACTTATATCTAACTTATTTGTTTTAAACATTTCACCATCCATATGAGCTATTATATCTTCTGTAGATTCTATCAAAATTTTATTTGTTCTAAAATAATTTACATAGGGTAAATCTAAGTGTTTTCCTTTTAATGCCTTCATTAGATTTTCTACTCGAGGTAAAATTGTTAAATCTTTTACTAAACACACATCCATTAATCCATCATCAATTTTTGCATTTACTGTTAAAGGAACCCCACCCCCTGTTGTTTTGCCATTACCCACACTAACTAAAAAAACTTTTTCTGAATAAGATTTTTCTGGAGTTGATATAAACAATTCTTTCGATTTATAAAAAAGAATATTCTTAAAAATCTGAAAATAGTATTTTGCTTTACCTCTTAAAAAAGGTGAGCTATTATAATCATGAGCAACCTTTGCTGCAAAACCTATACCAAGTTCATTGCAAAAATATTTATTATTACACTTACAGATATCAACAGATCTTATCGTTCCATTAATAATATTTAATATATATTCTTCTTTAAAAGGCGGAAGAAAACCCAGATTTTTTGCCATGTCGTTTCCACTACCAACTGGAAGGATACCGACAGAAATATTATCATTCTCAACAACATATTCTAAAACTTGATTTATTGTTCCATCACCACCAAGAATTAAAATTTTATTAAATTTTTTTGATTTATTTAAAAAAGCTGTTAATTCTTCAGAGGAATTACTGATAAATACATCATAGTTGACTTTATTACTATCAAATATTTTTTTAACCAGAGGTAAGATTTTAATAGGTTTTTTGTTTCCAGCATTTGGATTTACTAATATTAAAAAATCACTATTTGTCATTTAAACCTCAACCTTGCTAAAATTTTAACTTGAATTTAACAAAAAATCAATATTTTAAAAATTAAAAAGGCTGGAGATTTACCTCCAGCCTTTTTTTATTATAGACCTGCCATTTTCTTATATGTATTATACCTTCTCTTTGCATCTTCTTCGGCAGCCTTGAATAGTTCTTCTGCAACTTCTGGATGTGTCTTTGCAAGAGAAGCAAATCTAACCTCTCCAAGCAAGAATTCTCTAAAGCTTGCTGTTGGTTCTTTAGAATCAAGCTGGAACGGATTCTTTCCTTCTGCTTCAAGCCTTGGATCATATCTCCATAAATGCCAGTAACCAGCTTCAACAGCTCTCTTTTCTTCTTCCTGTGACTTACCCATACCAGCATAAAGCCCATGGTTAATACACGGAGAATAAGCAATAATTAGTGATGGTCCAGGATAACTTTCTGCTTCAAGAATTGCTTTGAGGAATTGATTTTTATTTGCTCCCATTGCAACCTGAGCTACATAAATATATCCATAACTAATTGCCATAAGCCCAAGATCTTTCTTTCTTATTCTCTTTCCACTTGCAGCAAACTTGGCAATAGCTGCTGTAGGTGTTGATTTTGATGACTGACCACCAGTATTTGAATATACTTCTGTATCAAGCACAAGTACATTTACATCTTCTCCGGTAGCAAGAACATGATCAAGCCCACCATAACCAATATCGTATGCCCATCCATCGCCACCAATAATCCATATTGACTTTTTGCTTAAATATTTTTCAAGTTCCTGTATCTTCTTAAGAGTTGGAGAAGTTTCTTTCTTTAAAAGATCTTTAATCTTTTCACTAACTTCTTCAGACTTTATACCATCTTCTCTTACCTTTTTCCATTCTTCAAATAGTGCTTTCATTTCGCTACTTACACCTTCAGAAATAGCGACATCCATTAATTCCTCTATATAGTTTCTAATCTTTCTATTTGCCAACTCCATACCAAGACCATATTCGGCATTATCTTCAAATAGAGAGTTTGCCCATGCTACTCCTTTACCTCTATCGCCAACTCTATAAGGCGTAGCAGGTGCAGAACCACCATATATTGAAGAACATCCAGTAGCATTAGCTACAATCATTCTCTCACCATAAAGCTGAGTAATCACCTTTATGTATGGTGTTTCTCCACAACCAGCACAGGCTCCAGAAAATTCAAACAATGGTCTTGCGAATTGAGAACCCTTAACTGTTGTCTTTTCCATCAAGTTATCTTTATATTTTACATTCTTTTCAAAGTAATTCCATCTTTCTGCTTCTTTGAGTTGAGTCTCAAGTGGTTTCATTTCAAGAGCTTTATTTCCCTGTTTTCCTGGGCATACATCAGCACAATTACCACAACCCGTACAGTCTAATACTGAAACCTGAATTCTATACTTGTAGCTTTCAAGCCCTTTACCAATAGCCTGTATAGTAACAGTATCAGAAGGAGCATTCTTTAATTCATTTTCGTCAAGTAAAAATGGTCTGATAACAGCATGTGGACAGACGAAAGCACATTGGTTACACTGAATACAATTCTCACTCTTCCATTCAGGTACATTAACAGCTATTCCCCTCTTTTCATACTCTGTAGTACCGGCCGGGAATGTACCATCCTCTCTACCAACAAAGGCAGAAACAGGCAAACTATCTCCTTCAAGACTGTTTATAGGTATCATTACTTTCTTAATAAACTCTGGAAGTTCATTAGATTCATCATTCTTTTCGACTGGTAAATCTTTCCATAAAGGATCTACTTTTATCTCAACTACATCACCACCCCTATCAACAGCAGCATAGTTCATATTAACAATTTTATCACCCTTCTTGCCATATGTTTTTTTGATTGCATCTTTCATTTCTTTTACTGCAAGGTCATAAGGAATAATATTTGTAACCTTAAAGAAAGCTGATTGCATTATGGTATTTGTTCTTCCTGAAAGTCCTAATTCTTCAGCAATTTCTGTTGCATTAATTATATAAAATTTTATGTCATTTTCTGCCATATACTTTTTCATATGGTTTGGAATATGATTTAGAACTTCTTTTTCGTCCCAAATAGAATTCAATAAGAATATTCCACCCTTTTTCAAACCTTTAAGCATATCATATTTATCAAGATATGCTGGAACATGACATGCTACAAAATCAGGATTTGTAACTAGATATGGTAGATGAATAGGATTATCACCAAACCTTAAATGAGAAATTGTTACACCACCAGATTTTTTGGAATCATAAGCAAAATAAGCCTGAACATATTTATTTGTGTTATCCCCTATAATTTTAATGGAGTTCTTATTTGCTCCAACAGTACCATCAGAACCAATTCCATAGAATTTTGCTTCATAAGTACCATTTGGAGCAACGTTTACGGATTCACCTACTGGAAGTGAGAGAAATGTAACATCATCAACAATGCCTACTGTAAATCTATCTTTTGGTTCCTTAAGTTTAAGATTATCAAATACTGCAATAAGTTGCTCTGGTGTTGTATCTTTTGAAGACAAACCATATCTTCCACCTACAATTAATGGGGCATTATTCTTGCCATAGAATAGAGATTTTACATCAAGATATAATGGTTCACCAATAGCACCGGGTTCTTTAGTTCTATCAAGAACACATATCCTCTTTACAGTTTTCGGTAAAACATTGAAGAAATATTTTGAAGAGAATGGTCTATATAGATGAACATTTATTATACCTACCTTTTCACCTTTACTAATTAAATAATCAATTACTGGCTTTGCAAGATCAGTTACAGACCCCATAGCTATTATTATATTTTCAGCATCAGGAGCACCATAATATGTAAAAGGATGATATTCTCTACCGGTTAATTTCTTCATTTCCTGCATATAGTGTTCAACTATATCTGGTACAGCATCATAAAATTTGTTACATGCTTCTCTTGCCTGGAAGAAAATATCTGGATTTTGAGCAGTACCCCTTGTTACAGGATTTTCACTTGACAAAGCATTCTGTCTAAATCTATTTAAAGCATCTTTATCAAGCAATTTTTCATAATCTGAATAATCATATACTTCAACCTTTTGAATTTCATGAGATGTTCTAAAACCATCAAAGAAATGAAGGAATGGAATCCTTGATTTTAAAGCTGCTAAATGTGCTACTGGAGCAATATCAAGAATTTCCTGAACAGAACCAGTTGCAAGTAATGCATAACCGGTTTGTCTTGTTGCCATAACATCAGAATGATCCCCAAATATTGATAATGCATGGCTTGCTACTGTTCTTGCACTTACATGCATAACCCCCGGAAGGAGTTCCCCGGCAATCTTATACATATTTGGAATCATTAGCAAAAGCCCCTGAGAAGCTGTAAATGTTGTAGCAAGACTACCAGCCTGAAGTGCTCCATGCATAGCACCTGCTGCACCAGCTTCTGACTGCATTTCAGTTATCTGTGGAACTGTACCAAACATGTTTTTCTTGCCCTGTGATGCCCACTCATCACAGTATTCCGCCATGGTTGATGACGGAGTGATAGGATAAATAGTGGCAACCTCGGTAAAGGCATATGCCACATACGCTGCTGCGTTATTACCGTCCATTGTCTTTATTGACTTAGGCATTTTGTACCTCCATAATAAAAAAATTGGTATTTTTATTTTAATACTTATTTAAAAAAAACACAAAAATATTTAAAAAAATTTTTTCAAAAGACTTTATTTGAACTCTATAAAGATATTTCAATTTAAAAAAATTTGCCTTATCAAAAAAAATATTATATAATTAAAATATAATGGGGATGTAGCTCAGTTGGGAGAGCACTACAATGGCATTGTAGGGGTCGTGGGTTCAAGTCCCATCATCTCCAAATTTCCTCAACCTATCTGTAAAATGTAGAATAAAAGGTTATCTTTGAACTTTGAGGTCCAAGTTTTCTAATATCATATTCATCTTCTAAGAATGTTTTCGCACCTCTTAAGACACCCACAATATCAACAAGTGCCTTTTCTGAAGTGTAATATATCGTTATTGAATCATCACTGTTTACGGAAAAGTCAATTTGATTTAACAAATCATTATTAACAACCTTACAAACTTCATTGTTGAGTTTTATCATGCAAAGTAATAAATTTTTGGTACTTCCGCATTTTTGAGTTATACTATTTAAAAATTTAGGAAAATATTCTGTAAGCCAGAAATTTGTAAAATCATTATTAAAATAATCATTCGTAACCTTAACATGCGAAAGCACATGATTCTTAAAGTTTCTATAAGAATCAACTGTCCACTCAAGGTATTTTGAATTATTTAAATTCAAAACATCTTCTATCTCTTGCCATACTTCCAGTCCAAAATTCTTAAGAACCCACTCTTTGATAGCAAGAATCACAAAATTTGTCTGCATTTTTTATTTTTCCATTTTTGTTTTTAAAATTTTAAATTATAGTTAATTTATTGTCAAGTGTTTTATAAAAATTTTCACCCCCAGAAAAGGGGTGAAAATTTAATATATATCTATATCTCCGCCACCTACAGGTATTTCAGAAATAGAATAACTTGTGAGATTTATCCTGTAGCTTTTTGTATTACCATAACCATCTGAAACTATAATATCACCATTATAATAAACAATATTTTTTAGACCTTTAGTTGAAAGTAAATTTGTCACACTATTCCCATTATAAATATAAATTCCTCCTGCTCCACCCCACGGACTCTCAATAACACAAATGTGTGAACCAAACTTAGCAATAAAAGTAGCATTCGTAGAAGGAATATTCAATTCTGTTATAATGTAATTACTTAAATTCATCTTTAAAGCTTTGCCACTTCCATTATAATTACCGGTACATGCTATATAAAGTTCCCCTGAATCTATCCATAAACTCTGTGGATTTTTATAGTTTAAACTAATATTGGTAATGTGAGAATAATTTGCTTTAGAGTATATTTCTATCCTGCTATTACTATAACTACTATTCCAACCGTCACTTGTCGCTATATAAATTTTAGTGTTATCTACTCTTACTCCTTCAGGATAACCTGGTGAACTCAAGCTGATATTTGTGGTTATACTAAAGTTTTGCTTATCAACTACTGAAAGCATATTTGATACTGAAAGAGTAACAAAAATTCTATCTCCATAAATCACAAGATTATATGGATTTGAACCAGTCGGAAAAGAAAGATAGGTAGTATCATTATTTCTTAAATCAACCCTTAAAAGTTTATTGTCAGTAGAAATAGCAATATAAGCAAAATGTCCATCGATTTCAATATCATTTGCTGCATTACCAATATCATTAAGAATTGTCGAAACCTCTCCAGTTTCAAGATTATAAGATTGCAGTTTCTTATTGGCTTCATCAATTGCAATTATAGAATTTGTAACTGCAATATTAGTCTCAACCTTTGGTTGTTCAGAACAAGAAAATAGAAAAATTATCAAACTCACAAATATAAAATATCTCATACTCTATCCTCCTAAATTTTTTTAAAACTCAAACATTACTCCACATTTATAAACTCTACCTTTTTGAGGATAACCAGAAATCTCCTCAAAGGATGTGTCAAACAAATTTTCAATAGCAAAATAGATAACATAAAACCTTAAAAATAAATCTGTAATACTGTATGGATTAAGCCATGATGTATTATCTTCTGTAGTAAACCTTTCACTTACTACTCTATGCGAAATATTAAACTCTAAGCTTTCATCATAGATTATAAAAATTCCCCCACTCCATTTATAAAGAGGAATATAAAGTATTCTTTTCTGATAATATCTTGAACTCTCATCATTATTAATTGCAAAATTATAGCTAAAAGAAAGTTCCCCTCCCAATCTAAATCTCTCAATCAAATCTTCATACTTTAAAGTAAAATTAAAAACCCTTGAAAAGACTTTACCTATATTTTGAGGAGTCCATTTCTGTGTAGAATCAGGTTTCCATACTATCTGGTTTACAATATAGCTTTCTGTATAAGAAGTATTAAGATAAAATGGTGGAAAAAATAAAACCCCACCACCCTGCCACCTTAAACCATCCTCAGGAATTAAATTTGTATTTCCTACAGCAAAACTATCATCTGGCCAATACAAATCATTAAATGAAGGAAATAAAAAACCCCTTGAAATAGAAGAAAATAGCTTTATACCATCCATAATCTTAAATGAAACTCCAAAAGAAGGAATGAGAAAAATATCATAATCTTTTCTATAAACATTGTTCATTGAGAAATCAAAATCAAATTTATATAAGCTATAAGAAAGATTATATATAAGCTGGATTTCGTAAGAATATTGATTACTAATTTTTGTGCTATTTACATTAAAGAATCGAATGACTGGCTTAAAATTATTTTTTATTCCGTAAATATCAAAACCTTTTGAAGCATCAAAAGAAAATGTTGTATTTATATGTTTATCATCAACCCCAATAGAAGAATTGAGATAATTATTTTCCCAGTTCACAATACTCATACTAAAAAATGCATCAAAAATTGCAAACTTAACCCCTGCAATATCAAAAACATCTTCCTGTCTTGGAGTAGTATTATAACTTACTCCTGTTCCTCCATTCTTATAAGTGTGAGCAAGGGAAATATTAAATATACCGGCACTCATTTCAGAAAAGAAAGTCATTCTTTTAAAATCAAGATTGTAGGTTGAATTTGAAACTCCATATCTATCTATGAATGGATAACTATTGCTACTGGATATAAATGAAAAGCCCGCTTTCCCAAGAAAACCATCTCCTTTTGAACTTAAAACAACCTTTCCAGAATATGTATCATAACTTTCTACTGAAAAGTCAAGTAAAGTATTCTTTTTAATATAAAGTGGTAAAAAATTTATATAACCACCCTGTCCAAAAATCCCATAAGGAGATAGATTCTCTCTATATATTTCAAAACTACCTGCAAATTCTATAGGTAATAAACTAATATCAAGAGAATTCATCTGGGCAACATCAATATTATGCCCATTCCAGCCAAACTTTGTATGACTTGACAAACCACCATCCATAGAAATGGTATTAACCTGACCCACTCCCCCATAAGAGCGATTAAGTAAAAATGCGGAATTTAACTTGCTACCTATTGAAGAGAAATTTTCTATTTTTTTCCTATCATACTGAATGGAGTTATTGTAGATTTTATAACTATCAGTTAGATTTGTTATAACGAAACTATAATTAGTTTGAGAATAAAAATAAGAAAAAAATAAACTAAAAAAAATAAGTCTGGAAACAAGCCTCATAAAAACCCCAACAATTTCCAGACTTAAGAAAAGAAAGTTTAGCTCTTTCCTTAAGCCCGAGGAAAATATTTTTTACAAGACTGGTAGGTCTCCTGACTCAGGGATGAAGTAAAAACCTTCCCATAGCTAAACGCTACAGTGGTTTAAAGTAAAACAGAAATTTATATCCCATTTTCCTGAAAAATAGGATATAAACTCTCCCTTCACAGTGCCGGGTCGCGTTCCGGAATTGGTTTACACCTCACCGGATTCCCTTACACCAGTCTTATGTAAAAGTATACATCAAAAAATAAAAAAAATCAAAATTTAATCTTCTATGTTGACATTTCTTAAATATTCGGCATTTTCCTCAGGTATAGTTGGATTTATAAACATACCAGAACCAAGCTCAAAACCAGCACTTCTTGTGAGTCTTGGTACTATAGTTATATACCAGTGGAAGAATGCAGAATTATTATATCCTTTTGGAGCAGTTCTTATTATATAATTATAATCTGGATCATTTAAACCAAAAAATAGTTTTCTTAATGCTGTCCTCAAAACATATGCTAAATCCTTTATCTCATCTTCAGAAATATCACAGAAAGAAGAATTATGATTCTTTGGATAAATCCACATTGCAAATGGAGAAAAAGCCGCATACGGAGTAAAAAGAACAAAGTGTTTTGTGTCAAGGATTATCCTTTTCCCTGCATCGAGTTCTTCTTTCATAGTTCTACAAAAGATACATTCTCTATACTCCTCATGATGACGAATACTCTCATTCATTCTTGCTATAACATCTCTTGGAATTATTGGCAATGCTATAATCTGAGAATGTGGATGAACCTGTGAGGCCCCAGCCCTTGCTCCATGATTTCTAAAAGGTATAACAGATTCAATATATTCAATATTCATAAGCGACTTTATTCTTATCTGATATGTTTTAAGAATATCCTCAACATTATCTAATGTCATAGTTGCTATTGTCAGATTATGAAGAGGACTCTCGAGTAATACCTCATGGTGTCCTATGCCTTCCATAGATCTTTCATAATTATACGTATCTATATTAAAGCCATCCTTTAAAGGAGATAATGCCGGAAATTTATTTGGTATAACCCTTATCTTCCATTTATTATTTTCTTCTATCTTGTAAATGTCAATAGTATTACCATATTTCTCTTCATTTCCAGGGCAGAAGGGACAATTTTCATCATATTCTGGATGCCTGATTGAAATATCTTTATCCTCTTTAAGCTGCTCAGGTCTTTTAGCTCTCTCTGTAGAAATAATAACCCATTCTTTTAAAATGTAGTTTTGTCTTAACTCCGACATAAAACCTCCCCATTATTTTAGTAAAAACCTATTAAATTAAATTATAAAGTAAAAATGAAAAAACACAATATTTATTTTAAATATTTCCAGATACCCAGTTTCTTCTTCCTTGCTTCCTTTTCAGCTCTTAAGAATTTTTTATCCGCTTTTTTATTGTAAAAATAACAAAATGCAAAACCACTTTCCACCTGATATAGATTTATATTTGTTCCACCTTTATAAACAATTGCAAGCATCCTTCCATAAACATCAAAATTATCAGAATAAAGAGTTATATTATCATTAGATTTTAAAACAGACCTCAAATTTGAAAGGGATAGTAAACCTAAATTTATAATCTCGTCCCTCTTTAAGTATATTTCTTTCTTATAAAGATTATCAACAAATTTTTCAAATCTACTATTTTCCTTTCTTTCTGGAGCATCAATATATAAAAATCTCACGACATAGTTAGTATCACTATCCAATGGCTTAACAACAATAGTATCTCCATCAACAATACTAACAACCTTTGCTTCAATGGGAGAGAAATTAGAAGAAGGCTTAAGATTCAACTGACAGGAAAACAAAAAGAATATAACTATCCACATATGAAAAAAGGCTACCCTTCAGGGGTAGCCACCTCTCCCCCGGTAGGGCTCGAACCTACGGCCCGCTGGTTAACAGCCAGCTGCTCTGCCTACTGAGCTACAGGGGAACGCAATCATCTTTGCATAATTATTATATAAAATTTTTTTAAAAAAATCAAGTTTTTTTATTTTTCTTTTTTCGGTAACTAGTAGTGTTATTCATAATTCTATATATTTCAGAAAATAAAATGATTATAAAATTTAATAATATATATATTTTCTCTTTCCTCACTAAAAAATAATTCATAAGAATAAAAATTACGCCTAAAAAAACCGTATATATTATAGCAAACCTTATATCCACATCATCATCAATAAACAAATCTGGAAAATCAATTACATCAATCCTCAGAAATAATAAAATTAAAAGATTATAAAGAAAATTAAAAATAGAAATCATAAAATAAAAAATACCAGTATAAGTTTGCAAATTAAAAAATTGAAAAAATAAATTAAACATAATTAAAAAAAATCCTATAAAAAATTTTTCAATTTCTGTTTTCTTCCTTTTAACAAAAAAATTAAAAATAGAAATAATAACTCCTATAACAAAAAATATAAATATAATAAAAATTACTATATCAAAATTTTCAAAATAGTAAAGATTAAGTAGAAATTGTCTGATATTTTCATCATAAAAAATAGAAAAAATTATTACGATAGCTATAGAAAAGCTATAAAATTCTGTATATTTAGGAAGAAATTTTATAATATGTTTTCTTAAATGGGATTTATTTCTTTCTATTAAAAAGACAGCCAAAAACAGAAAAAATAAAATTATTGAACCAATAATTACCATTTCACTAAAAGCACCTATAAAAATGAAAAGTAAGACTAAGACATAGAAAACTATCAAATACAAAATAATATTTTTACTTTTCTTCATTATTTAATAAAACCCTCTTTATTTGATTTTATCGTAAAATCCATTTAAAATTTATGTAAAAAATTTGGAGAATAAAAAAAATGGATTTCCTAAAAGCAATAATTCTTGGCATAGTAGAAGGTATTACCGAATTTTTACCTATTAGTAGCACCGGGCATTTAATAATTTTAAATCAATTTATCAGTTTTGACAAAAATTTTGAAAAAACTTTTGATATATTTATACAACTTGGAGCAATCCTTTCCGTTGTTTTTTACTTTTGGCGTAGAATAAACCCCTTCGAAAAGACTAAGAATGCCTCTCAAAAGAAAGAGACAATACATTTATGGATAAAAGTATTAATTGCTGTAATTCCTGCATTATTTATCGGAGCATTATTTGGTTCATTTATACATGAACATCTTTTTAACCCAATAATTGTTGCAAGTATGTTAATAATATGGGGAATTTTAATGTACATAATAGAAATGAGACAGAATCAATACAAATTTACTTCATTAACGCAAGTTAATTATCTAACGTGTTTTCTAATTGGTTTATTCCAGTGTTTGTCTTTCGTTCCGGGAACATCCAGAGCCGCTGTCACAATAATAGGAGCAATGATTCTTGGTTTGTCAAGGGAAATCGCTGTTCTCTTTTCCTTTTTTCTTGCTATTCCAACAATGGCTATGGCGACTGGGTATTCTATCCTGAAGACCGGGTTTAATCTAAGTATAAGAGAATGTGGTTTACTAATTACTGGTTTTATTGTCTCATTTATAGTAGCATATGGAGTAATCGCATTTTTAATTAACTTTGTAAGGAAAAATAATTTTAAACCCTTTGCTATATATAGAATAATACTGGGTATTATTGTTTTATTATTTTTTATATTTATAAAATAAGTTACTTAAAATAAAAGGATTTTTATGAGAATCTTTTTTGGTTATCTTTTTATACTCTTTGCAGGAATCTTATTTTTAGCTATCCTCAGTTTTTCACCAATGGATTCAATATATTTCACTTCAAATGTTTCTCAAATTCCACAAAATATCGCTGGAAAATTCGGCGTATTTATTTCATCTATTTTTATAATTGCATATGGAAAATATGCTTCATATATTATAAATTTTGGAATTCTTGCTCTTGGTATAAACTTTTTAACATCAAAAAAACTGGGAAAATCCTTTTTGAAATTTATTTTAATTTTCATTTCAGCTCTCTCATTTTCTATTGCTTTAACTTCAATTACAGAAACAGAAAATTTTATTAATTCTGGTGTTTTTGGAATAGTTACAACAAATACACTTAAAGAGTTTTTACCAAAAGAATTTATTTTTATACTTTTTCTCTCTTTATTTTCACTTTCACTCATTTCTTCTATGAAATTGTTTAGATCTATTGTTAAACTAATAGGCAAGATATTAGTTATATTATTCGTATTTCCTTTTGGCTTTATATTATCAAGAAAACCAAAAAGTAAAGAAAAAGACTTAAATTTCCTTGACAATGAAGTAAAAGAAAATCCTATAGAAGCACAAAAATTAGACAAAACACCTCTATCAACTCCAGATTTTCTTAAAAATGAAACTGAAATTGAAAGAACAAAACTACCCACAGACACTCCCATCTGGCTTACAGACTCAAAAGAAAAAGAAAAACTAATATACAGCATAAAAGAACTACCAATTGAAGAAAGTGATATATCAGAAAGAATAAATAAAAGCTCTACTCCATTAGAAGAAGAGCAGTTTTTAAACATTCAAGAAAAAGAATCAAACGAAATTCAAACTGATTCTAATATAGCAATAGAAGATATTTCAGTAAATCAAATAGAACTTATTGAACCAGAAGAAGAAATAACAGGAGAAGCTGATTATAAAGAAATTATAACTAATAGAGAAGAAAAAAAAGAAGATTTACCACTCTTCATAAAAGAAAATAAAAACTACATCTTTCCTTCACCAGAAGAACTTGAAAAAAACTTTAGAAGAGTAGCTATAAATGAAGAAGAAAGAGAAATAAAAAGAATATCTGAGATTATAGAAACAACATTCGCAAGTTTTAAAATAGATGTTAAAGTATCAGGGCATTCAAGAGGTCCTTCAATAACAAGATATGAAATTATTCCGCCAGATGGTTTAAAACTTAGGAGTATAATAAATCTTTCTGACGATCTGGCTTTAAAGCTGGGTACAAAAAACCTGAGAATCGTGGCACCAATCGGCAACAAAAGTATTGTTGGAATTGAAGTACCAAACCAGCATCGTGACACAGTAGTCTTAAGAGATATAATAGAAAGTCAGGAATTTAAAAATTCAAAATCACTTCTACCACTAATCCTTGGGAAAGATATAGCTGGAAACATAATAATAGAAGATTTAACAGAAATGCCACATTTACTTATTGCAGGAACCACTGGGAGTGGAAAGAGTGTATTTGTAAATTCACTTATAGCAGGAATCGTTTTTACAAGAACAAGCGAAGAAGTAAAATTTATATTTATAGACCCTAAAATGGTAGAACTTGAGCTATATGAAGGTATCCCTCACCTCATTTCTCCAGTAATAACAAATCCAGAAGAAGCAATAGCTGTACTTGAGTGGTTGTCAGAAGAAATGGATAGAAGATACAACCTTTTAAGTGAAGCAGGAGTTAGAAATATTGTTGATTATAACAAAACCGCAATAGAAAACAATTTAGAAAAATTACCATTTATAGTAGTGATAATTGATGAATTTGCAAATCTCATGCTAAGACTACCGAAGGAAACAGAAAAAGTAATCTCAAGACTTGCAGCAATGGCAAGAGCTGTTGGCATACACCTTGTTGTTGCAACACAAAGACCAAGTGTAGATGTAGTAACTGGAATTATAAAAGCCAACTTCCCTTCAAGAATAGCCTTCAGAGTAAGTTCTCAGACTGATTCTCGAACAATTCTTGATAAAGCCGGGGCAGAAAAACTACTCGGTAAAGGTGACCTTCTATTTATGACGCCAAATTTTATTGACCTTATCAGAATTCAAGCCCCATTTGTATCAATAAAAGATGTAGAAACAATAGTTAAAACATTAAAGAGAAACGGTAGTGCAGAATATATAATTAACCCCCTTGATCTTATAGAAAAAGAGACAGAAAACAACTTTGAAGATACAACTGACTATACCGTTGATCCCCTCTTTAAAGATTGTCTGATGGTTGCTGCAGAAAATGGGGAAGTTTCAGCTTCCTTTCTTCAAAGAAGATTTAGAATAGGATATAACAGAGCCTCAAGAATAATCGATGCGATGGATAGAATGAAAATTTTAGGTCCTTCAAAGGGAGCAGGCAAGCCAAGAGAAGTACTGATAGGAATAAATGAAGTTGATAAATTAATTAATTAGAACTCATTTTTATCAAATACCAACCATTATTGAGATTGGTAACCAATTCAAATTTATCTTTATTAAATTTACTCAAATTCCTTGTGAATATTAAACCGTTTCCCATTTTATGAGGGAGACCTCCCCCCATCACCTCGAGTATAAAAATATCAGCCTGTAAAGCATTATCAGGGTCGAAATAAAATGGTTCTTTTAAATTTTTCACCACCTCAACTAACGGTTTTTGTTCATTAATTTCCTTATAAACACTCTGTTCATTTAAAAAAAATGTTCTAATCCATAAAGCTAAAAAATTAAAAACAACAAAATAGAAAAGCCATTTTTTAAATTTAAGTCTTTCCTCATTAACAACATACCAACCAGCAATTAACGCCATAACAGGATGAATTGAGTTAACATACCACGCACATTTTGTTTTCACAATAAACGGTAAAACCAAAGTACCTAAAAGCCAGCTCAAAACAAATGGATGAGCCAAAAATTCATTTATCATTAAATCAAAAGATAATCCTTTTTCATAATTAAAGTTAATTCTATTCTTATACAAAAATGCTGGAATTAAAAATAAACTCCAGAAGAGATTATTGAGTAAAATAGGCTCAAGATAATGGAAATTAGTAGCTGGATGACCTTCTATTGCAACTTTTGATCTATTTAATAAATCATAATCTATCATCTTCTTAAAAAAAACAAAACCATCATATTTGTACCTAAAATAAACCCAGATCAAAATAGGTATCAATGCAATCAGAAAAATAAAAAATAAATTTTTAAGTTTTAACTCTTTATTAAATAAATAATAAAGAAAAATAACTAAAAAAATCTGTAAAAATGCAAAACTCTTAACAAGAAATGCTGAGGAAACCATAAAACCAAGAAATACAATTTTTAAAAAATCATCTTTTTTAAAAACAAGAATATACATTGTTAGAACAAAGATAAAACTAAAAATTGCGTCAAAATCTCCTGTTCTTCCCGAATGCAGATGAATATAAGAATTTGATAACGAAAGAAAAATAGAAGAAATAAAAGCAATAAGTTCTCCAAAAAAATGTTTAAACATCCGGAATGAAAGCAAAATAGAAATAAAAGCTAAAAAAGCTGAAAAAAATCTCAAACCAAAAATATTAAAACCAAAAATTTTATAAGCTAATGCAATAAACCAGAACCCAAGAGGCGGCTTTAAATTCCAGTAATCCGTTTGATATAAATAAGTATGTGCAATATAGTTTTTTGATTTTATCATTTCATAAGCAGAAATTCCATGTCTTGCTTCATCCCAGCTAAAAACGGGGAGTTTATCAAGGAAGAAAAATAAATTAAAAAAGGCAAGAAAAAATAAAACTATATAATACCTATTATGATCTATAAAAGAACATACTTTTTTAAATAGCAATAACATCTCCTTTATCCTGAAGTCTCACTACACTCTGGATAAATTCCTCAAGTTTATTCTTATCCTTCCAATCCATATTGACAGAAAATTTAATCCCAATAACCATATATCCTTCAAGAGTAGGATCATATATATTAACAACTGTTGCCATAGTTTTAATAACAGTTTCATCAGAGAAAATAAGCTGTATATATATTCTTTTCATTAGCCTTAGATATTTATAAAAATCTGGCTGACTTATAATCAACTTTGCCCCATTTACCCCAAGATCAACAATAGTTTGTGGCTCTTTAGAAACAATTTCAAAAGCACATTTTGTAAATAAATCATCAACCGCTTTTAATGCGAGTTGTTTAAGTCTAATAACATGAGTTTTATTCATAACCTCTTTTAGAGAAACTACTTTTATTATTCCTATAACTTCTTCTTCAAAAATCAGAGGAACTGTTGCCTCACTTCTTATTTTATGAGTTTTATAAAATTCTTTCATCTTATCAAGCTGAGCTAAAATAGCCTTACTATCAAGACCTGCCTCATTCATAAATTTTATATAATCTTGATATGTCAGAACACTCTCATCTTTTAAAGAAAAATTTGTAGTATCAAAAACTACAAATGGTTTTTGATATTTTTTTATCAATTGAATAATTGGATTTTTTTCAGTTCCGTCAAAGAGGGTGATTTTTGCAATATCATAATTTTCAGAACGCATAAGAGTACTTTCTATAGTACTTATAATCAAGTGAATTTTTCTTGCTAACTCCTCATCCTGAATAGAAGGATCAACAACTTTAAGAGCAATTTGAGCATATAACTTAGGTATAAAAGGATTACCAGCAACTTTTATTCTAACAGTTTTTCTCTTTGGGTGAGATTTAATAGCATCTGGTAAAGATATTGACTTATCAGAAGTAGGAATTGCATCAAATAAAAATACATTTGCCCCGAAAACTACTTCGGCATCAAGAGGCCTCATTCTATAGTCTTCAAGAGAAACCCCATCTCTATTACATTCCACTTTTGAAAAATATATCTGTCCATCCTTATAAGTTCCAAATTTCACGTTAAATTTAATATCCCTATCTCTTAAAATACCACTTATACCATTTGAACAAAAAAGCATAATATGTTTGATAATTTCTCTTTCTTCACTATATAATTCTTCTGTTATCATATAATTACTCTTTTAAGAATATCGGAACTTAATAATTACTCTTTAGTAAATAAGTTAAAATAGATCTAAGATTATGTCAAAAAATCGGATGATTACCTTTAATTAAATTCAATAGTATAAAACTTACTTTCTATAATTTTTCTCTTTTGCAAGACTTCGTTTATAATTTTCAAGCTCCCTTAAACCATTTTCAAATTTCTCCTTTTGTTTCTTCATCCTTTCTTTTTCTAATTCTTTCTTTTTATTATAGTTTTTAGTTGAAAGTTTTTGATTTCTTTCCATAAAATTTTTAGCAAATTTACGATATTGTTCAAGCTCTCTTTCTACATCTTTTTTATTTAATATCAATTTTTTCTGGATATCAGACGAAATTTCTAATTCATCACTTATTATTAAACTCCAATCTATAAAATTCAGTTGTTCGAAAATAAACAAAACTTCTGACAAGATATTTTCTATCTCTTCCCTGAACTTTGAAATAAATTTTGCTATAGTTGTATGGTCAATCTCAATACCGCAACTTAAATATTTATATGCCAAACTTTTCTTTGTTAACTTTTCCATTTCCCTCGTAGAAGTAATACCTTTAATAAATGAATACAATATAACTTTAAGCATTACAGCAGGGTGTATCGCAGGTTGCCCTTTAATATCGTTTTTATACTTGCTTACAAATCTATTCATATCAACATGGTTTTCTACGAAATCTGATAAAATAGATTCAACACTATCTTCATAAAACTGTTCATGTAATAAGTCAGCATTAATCCACAACAAATTCTTATTTTCTTTCTCAAATTCTGACATAGTGTTACTCTCCAGCTATTTTAGATTATAAAATACTTTATTAATATTTTATCCAGTTTTTACAAGTTAAATCTGTGTCAATTAAATTAAAATGTCAAACTTTTCATTTAAATAGAAATGTCACTTTTCATCTAAAAGTTATCACTTTTTGTAAAAAAGTGACTTAAAATTTATATCTTCTTTCTTTTGTCGGAAGCTGTAAAAGAAAGAAGGAAAGAAAAACGCCGCCACCTTGTGGATTTTTCAAGGGTTAGACTTGAAAAATCCAACGGTGGAGGAATAGTTTGTTAAACATACCTTTATAACTTTCAACTGTTATTGACTTTTTAAAAATTAACGTTATAATACTAAGAATGAAATTTCTATTTATTTTTATATTTTTAATGAGTGTTTATATGAATTCAGAAGAGATGAAGTTTATTTCTCCTACTGACAAGAGGATTATATATTCTGGTAGGATAGATTTTTCTGATGATATTATAAAGTATAGTCATAGCGGTGTAAGTTTTAGCTTTTTATTTGAAGGAAAGAGGTTGATTTTAGCTTTTCAGGATGGTTATAACGATTATGAAATTTTTATGGATGGTAAGTATTTTAAAACCATTGAAACTATTACTTTTAAGAAAAAATATGAAATTTTTTCATCTGCTAATAGAGAAAAACATCTTTTTAAGATAGTAAAAAGAACAGAAGGAAGCTATGGCATAGGTATTTTTAATGGAATTTACATTGATAATGAAGGGCAGATTTTAGATTTAAAGAAAGATTATAAATATAGATTTGAATTTATAGGAGATTCAATTACATGTGGGTATGGAGTAGAAGCGACTTCCCCTACTACACCCAATTCGAGAAAATATGAAAATTTTACAAAAACTTATGCTTATCTTTTATCAGAAATGCTTGATGCTGAATATCATGTGGTTGCAATATCTGGAAAAGGACTGGTAAGAAATTATGGTGAATCATCTAAATATTCTAATGATCCACTTCCGGTTTATTATGAAAGGACATTACAATCTTTGCCGTATAATGATTGGAATTTTACTAGTTTCATACCTGATATAGTTTTTATTGCTCTGGGGGAAAATGATTTTTCTACTGAACCAGTTCCTGATGCAGAAAACTATTATAAGGAGTATAAAAAATTTCTAACATTGATTAGAAAAAATTATTCTGATTCAAAGATAGTGATGATCTGTACGATTTCATCAAGAAAGATTTATAAAGACACACTTAAGAATACTTATGATAGATTAAAAAAGGAGTTTTCGGGTATTTATTATTTTGAATTTCCTGTAGTTCAAAATGATGAGCTTGGTTGTGATTCTCATCCAAACTATATTGCTCAAGAAAAATTTGCCATTTCTCTCTACAAATTTTTGGCAGATGAGGTTATAAAATAAAAATTAGATTTTTTTAGTGTTTTTTATTATAATTAAGCTATGAGTAATTTTTCAATCATTGTAACCACCACTGACAAAAGAAAAGAAGCAGAATTTATTGTTGAAGAGATAGTTAAGAATAGACTTGCTTCGTGTGGGCAGATTTTTGAAATAGAGTCCACATACTGGTGGGAAGGAAAATTAGAATGTGCAAAAGAATTTCGTATAGAGTTAAAGACAAGATCAAATTTAGTTAAAAAGGTTGTGCATATTATAAAATCAATTCATTCATACAGTGTGCCAGAAATTATTGTAATACCAATAATATATGGTCATAAAGATTATTTAAACTGGATAAAAAAGGAAACAGAAAATGGATATAAATTTTAAGAAAATAGAACTTTCAGATAAGAAGATTATTGACTCATATTTTAAAACATACATACCAAAGATTTCAGAATACACCTTCACAAATCTTTATATGTGGAGCGATATAAGAAATATTAGATGGGAAAAAATTCTTGATGGCATTGTTTTTCTGGGTGAAAAAGAAAATGAAAAATATTTTTTTCCTCCTATAGGAGGTAGTGATTGTAATAAGATATTTGACATTTTGTTAGATTACGGAATAAAAAATAAAATAAATAGCATTTCTCTAATTCCAGAATATCAGATAAAATTTTTAAAAAATAGAGGTTTGCAAATTATTCCTGATCGTAACAATTATGATTATGTTTATAAATCTGAAAAACTTGCCTTTCTTAAAGGATGGAGACTTGATGGAAAAAGAGGTTTTATTAAAAAATTTACAGAAAATTATAATTTTATCTATAGGAGATTTGAAGTAAAAGATAAGAATAATTGTATTAAACTTTTTGAGAAATGGCTTTCAAATAAGGAAAATCTCCCTTTAGCTATCGAAGAATACGAAAGTTTTAAAAAATTTATAGAAAGTTATGAGTTTTTAGATGCAGTAGGTGGGGTAATCGAAGTTGATGGAAACATAGTGGCTTTTGAATTCGGTGAACCGCTTGATGAAAATACTTTTGTTATACATTTTGAGAAAGCAGATATATCTTATACTGGAAGTTTTCAGATGATAAATCAGCAGTTTGTTCAAAATGAGGTCTATCCAAAATATAAATTTGTAAATAGAGAACAGGATATGGGAATAGAAGGCTTAAGAAAGGCGAAGTTAAGCTACGTTCCTTTTAAGTTGATAAAAAAATACGAGGTTATAATTTCTAATTAGTATCAAATAATGAAAGCTGTTCATCCCTTTCAAGTAGCAATGCTTTTAACTCTTCTATATTATTACCTTTAAAGCCATAAAATTTTCCATTTATTGTTATAAAATGTTTTGCTTTCTTTAGATGAACCCCCATTTTTTCAAGTCTATCATATGAGAGTGAGGAAGTTTTTCTTAAAGCTATTATCTTTTTTGCTGAAATAAATCCGATACCGGGTATTCTAATGAGCATGTCAAAGGTAGCATTGGTTAATTCAATCGGGAAAAGATTGATATTTTCAATCGCCCATGCTGTTTTTGGGTCTAATTCAAGAGGAAGGTTTGACTTTGGTTTTATAATCTCACTTAACTCAAACTTATAAACTCTAAGTAACCAATCAGCTTGATAAAGTCTTTTTTCCCTGAGTTTTAGATTTTTATCTTCGTTAATGGGAAGTTTATTAACATTAACAAAGCTCGAATAATAAACTCTCTGTAAACTTATTCTTTTGTAAAGATTTTCCGCAAGTTTTAAAACTTGAAAATCATTATCTTTCACTACACCTACTATTAATTGTGTAGTTTGAGTTTTTTTTATATTATTTTCCTTGAGTTTATCGTGAATATAAATCATTGGTTTAAAAAGTTTATTTTCATCCTTTTCTGGACATAGAGAATGTAGACCAGCTAAATTTGGAATTTCAAGATTAATACTTACTCTATTTGCATATTTTAATGCTTCATTAATGAGTGTTTCATCTGTACCAGGAATTATTTTTAAGTGTATATATGAATGATAATTATATTCAATCCTGAGTTTTTTAACAGCTTTAAGCATAAGCTCCATTGTAAAATCTGGATTTTTTATCAATCCAGAACTTAAGAATAGCCCATCGATTATACCATCTTTGAAGTATGTGGTTGTTAGTTTACAAATTTCATCAGGTGAAAAACTCACTCTTTTTATATTATTTGATTTTCTGTTCTGACAATATGCACAATCATATTCACAATAGTTTGTCATTAAAATCTTAAGTAATGAACAGCAACCGCCATCATTTGTTTTACTTCTATAAACACCAGGAACTTCGGGAAGGGTTGAATGTCCCCAGCCACACGACGCATCAAATCTTGAAGCTATTCCTAAAACTTTTAATTTTTCAATAATATCTTCCATTCTCTCATTCTAAAAATATTTTTATAAAATGTCAATTTTTATTATGTTATGTTATAATATTCTTATGTATGATGATAAAGAAAAACTTTGTATTTATGTGGCAGAATTACTAAAATGGAATAAAAGTTTCAATCTAATTGGAAAATCTACTGAAGAAGATATATGGAAAATTCATATAGAAGATAGTCTTTCATTGTTGCCTTATCTTGAGAAAGAGAATTGTATTAATATAGTAGACATTGGTTGTGGGGCTGGTTTGCCATCCATTCCCCTTTCTATAATGCTTCCAGAAAAAATTTTTTATCTCACAGAGGTAAATACAAAAAAACTTGCTTTCTTGACTTTTATAACTAAAAAACTTAACTTAAATACAAAGGTTATAGACATAAATAATGGTTTTTACCTTGAAGAGGAATGCATAGTTATATCAAGAGCCTTTTCAAGTATTAAAAATATAATAAAATGGGAAAACACTCATCTACTTAAACCAGTAAAAACCATTTTGCTAAAAGGATTAAAGGAAAAGATAGAAGAAGAATTGAAAGAGGCTTTAGTTAAAGAGTTTGATATTATTAAATCATCGAAAGGAAATATAATAATTTTTTAGGAGCATTTATGGAGTATATTATAGCTTTAGTAGGTGGGATTCTCACATTTATTTCGCCCTGTATCCTGCCATTAATTCCTGTTTATATAGCTTATATTACTGGAATTTCAGTAAAAGAGCTAAAAGAAAACCAGATAAATAAAAGTATGGTTTTTGTCAATTCCATATTCTTTGTCTTGGGTTTTACGATAATTTTTACATTATTTGCTATCTTATTTTTCATTCTTTCCCTTGGAATGTCAAATTTTAAAATATGGTTTTCAAGAATAGCTGGGTTTATTATAGTTATATTTGGACTACACTTAATTGGGGTTTTTAAAATAAATTTACTTAATTTTCAACTAAAAGCCGAACTAAACACTAAAAAAACTGGCATTCTTTCTTCTTTTATACTTGGTGTTGCCTTTGGAGCAGGATGGACCCCCTGTGTTGGACCAATATTAAGCGGCATACTTGTACTTTCTTCACAGTCGAATAAAATGCTTCTGGCTATAATTCAGCTTATATTTTATTCAATGGGAATAGGAATTCCCTTTTTGTTAACTGCATTGTTTTTAAATAGACTTGTTAAGTTAATCGAATTTTTTAAAAAGCATTCAAAAATCATAGAAATAATAAGTGGCTTATTCCTTGTCGTTTTAGGAATATTAATAATGACAGGTTTAATTAATAATCTTTCAAGATATTTACCAATCCTTAACTTTGAGGAAGAAATAATAAAATTAAAAAAATGAAATTTTTCTTTACCAGATTTGATATTTATTTTATAATACTTGTATGTTTTACTTAAAAGTTATGAAGTTATCTCTGTCAACAAGAAATCTTGCTGCGGAAAGTGATGAAGAGATATTTTCTAATGTAAGTTTTAATGTTTTTAAAGGCGAAATTTTTGGTATTCTTGGACCTTCGGGAAGTGGTAAAAGTCTTCTTCTTAAAATTATTTCGGGTCTTATTCAACCAAAAGAAGGTGAAATTTATAAAAGTGGAGAAAATATCACCCACCTCCCACCAAAGGAAAGAAAAGTGGCAATGGTGTTTCAGGAAATTGCTTTATATCCTCATCTTAAGAATATTGAGAATATCGAGTTTCCTTTTGTATTACATCATAATGAGAAAGAGTTTGATGAAAATTTATTGCATGAAGTATCAAAAATGCTGAATATTGAAAAAGAAAAAATTTTAGATAAAAAGCCGAAGTTTTCATCTCTTGGAGAAAGACAAAAAGTTGCAATTGGTAAGGCATTGGTTTCTTTGCCGGATATACTTCTTTTTGATGAGCCATTTTCAAATATTGAAATGAATTTTAGAAGGGAACTGAAAAATAAAATACGAAAGTTTCTTAAAGAAAGGAATATCACCACAATATATGTTTCTCATAATCAGGTTGAAATGGCTGGCTTTGCAGATAGAATTGGCGTTTTAGCTGAAAAAAGGTTACAACAGGTGGCAACTTACGAAGAATTGTATAATAATCCAAAAACTTTTTTTGTATCTCTATACATAGGAGAAATTCCAAACAATTATCTTACGGGAGATGAAGTTTCTTTTCTAACAAATGATAAGATTAAATACTATATTACAATAAGACCTGACGAATGCTTGCTTGAACCTATAAAAAATTCCATAAAAATAAGTGGAAACATAGTAGCAATTGAACCATTAGTACAGGAGAATAAAAAACTTTTTTTTATCCAATTTAACAATAGAAATTTTGGTATAATCTTACCAGTTGATAGTAATTTTAAAATAAACGATGTTTTAGAAATTTATATACCACTTGAAAAGGCACAATTTTTTGAATTTGATAAAAATACTGAATTAATTGAAAGAATATATAATGTAGGATAAGATATGATTATTAAAAACGGCATTGTATTTAGTTATCCTGAAATTGATGGAGAAAGATTATCAATTAAAATAGACAGAGGAGTAGTAAAAAAAATTGGACAAAATATTCTTCCAGAGGAAGGAGAAAAAGTTATTGATGCTAAAAATATGTATGTAATACCAGGGCTTGTTGACTTGCATGCCCATTTTAGGACACCAGGATTTGAATACAAAGAGGACTTTATAACTGGTAGTAATGCAGCGGCAAAGGGAGGTATAACTACTGCTGTTGCAATGCCAAATACTAAACCAACTATTGATAACCCCTCCATAATACGTGAATTGAAAGAAGAGATAAAAAATAAATCTAAAATAGAGATATTAATTTCATCAGCAATGACTAAAGATAGAAATGCAAAGGATATAGTTAACATCAAAGAAAATAAAAAGGCTGGAGCGATATTTTTTACAGATGATGGGAGTGATATAAATGATCCTGTAGTGATATTTAACCTAACAAAAGAAGCATATAAGAATAAAGCCTTATTATTTGTTCATCCAGAGATTCATTCGTTAACAGAGAATAAGCCTTTTAATAAGGGAGAGCTTAATAGCTTTTTTGGAATGGAAGGGCAGCCTTCTGAAGCTGAAAGTTTGTCTATTTTGATTTTTGGGCTTATTGCAGGTATGAATAATACAAATGTTCATTTTACACATATTTCAACAAAAAAGTCAGTTGAAGCGATAAGATTTTTAAAAGAAAGATTTGGCAGTAAAATTAGTTGTGATGCTACTCCACATCATTTAATTCTTAATGATAAAGATTTGATTAATTCGGCTCTGGATATGAATAAAAAAATAAATCCACCTTTAAGAAGTGAGGAGGATAGAGTTGCTATTGAGAAAGCATTACTTGGTGGCACGATAGATGTAATAGCAACTGACCATGCTCCACATTCAAAGGAAGAAAAGTCATTATCAATTGATAAAGCTTTACCAGGTTCAATTGGGTTTGAAACTTTTTTACCGTCCACATTTACTCATTTAGTAAAAAGTAATAAAATGTCTGTAATTAATTGGATAAAATTAATAACATATTTTCCATCAAGAATAATTAATATTGATAGAGGGGAAATCAAAAAAGGGAAAAAGGCAAATATTGTTATATTTAACCCGGATGAAAAAATTAAAATAGATGAAAATTTCTTTCTTTCAAAATCAAAGAACAGTGCCTTTATGGGAAAAGAATTTTATGGTAAAGTTTATCATACTATAGCAAGAGGAGAAATAGTATTTTATGAAAAAGATTAAAGATATAGCCGTTATTTCTCCAGATATTACCAATCCTTATACATATAAATTATGGATAAATTTTATAAAAGCATCTAAAAATTTTAACTATAATTTTTAT